>Ga0056128_1007622_pt1 | contig 13650 bp, 5 predicted proteins | sample WorMetLIZISLAND2_FD_71113 | JGI IMG/M metagenome (GOLD analysis project Ga0056128, IMG submission 71113) | Marine gutless worms symbiont microbial communities from Max Planck institute for Marine Microbiology, Germany - Olavius geniculatus... ... | reverse complement strand
ACATGTGTATTAGTGTTTTATTTTTCTCTTTTATCACTTTTTATTATACATTTGTAGTTGTGTAGTTCTATGGACTTTATATGTCTGAATTAAACTGGATTGATTGATTGATTGATTGATTGATATTAACTTACCGTGAACCGGAACTGCTTTAGGCTTTCGCGCGTCTCGTAAGCATTAGCTCAAATTTCTTGTTTTTATTACGTGTATAGCGACGTCGTTTATCGATGCACCGAAATTATTGAGCCGTCTGCATTCTTGCGGTCATTGTCAGTCGCAATTCATTACTGCTTGATGTGCAGTGTCAAACCCCGGTACCCTTAGTTTCAAATTTTCGACAAAAACATCGAATTAGACTACTGCACGTGACTTGCCCTAACTTCGAATGTTAAATTTAGGCAATATGCGAGGATTTAGTACGTTGAGCAGTCAACATCAACGGATGACCAACATCCATGCACCTTACGGATGGATAAATCGAATTTTTTTTACAGTGAGTGCATTTTTATGCCTTGCGTGCTCCAGTTCTGCTGAACATTGTTACTGTTTTATTAAATGTTTCTTTGAACAAATAAACAAACAAACAAACAAATAACAAACAAAAATACGCAAACTATTGTTTTCCCAAATTTAAAGTCGGTCGTCGGTCGTTAATTTTTTTGTGCGTTATACCCCGTTTACACGATCAAGCAATCATCAAGCAAACATCGAGCAAACATCGAGCAATTAGAGCACACGTCGTGCACGTGTATTATGAATGCATTTGCCGAATGTTTTCTCGATGATTGCTTGATGTTTGCTTGATCGTGTAAACGGGGTATTAGTCTCTATGCAACAATAGCGAGACTGCCTAATGACCAAGTCTAAACAATCTGTGAGGTGCGATCGACATGTGACGAATAAGTTCTTCAACTTGCTTTCAAGTTTCTAGCATAACTTCTGAGTTCTAAATTTAAAAAGTGAAGTTTGTAGTTTACTAACGTTTTTGCCTGCCGTTCATTTGTTAAATTGGATTTTCATTTTACGGTGTCGTGCGATAGTTATCTTTGATCTTCCAACACATTTTTATTATTAACTCAGCAAACTGCACTGCTGTTTAATGTTTACTGATATATTGCAAGAAATACTTTTGCCAAATATAAAGTTTTTTTCGACCTCATTTTTTTAAAATTACAATTATAAGAGTGTAGACCTACTGGAGGACGTAGAAGGCAACGATAAAATTTGAACTCGCGTAGCTTATTTGTGATTTCCGCGGCAAAAGAATTGCACAGCAATTTACTGCGTGTTCAATATAGCTGATTCAATATTAACGCGTGGTCGTTAGCTTAATGACAATGGTCATAATGCCGATGCTGGTACGGCTGCTGCTGCTGCTGCTGCTGCTGACAAACTCGCCTGTCCATCACTAGCGTGCTGAATGGTAGTTTCTCGGGTAATGAATTAAACAACAGATTGCACCGATATGCTGCCCGCAATGCAGGGAGTTTGCGTGTTTGTTTGGTATCGACGATTCTGGCTAACGACAATTATTGAAACGAAGCTGTGTGTAGCGATTGGTAAGCCTATTGACCCAAACTCAGCGTGTGTGAGAACGTATCTGTGCTCTGCTGAGTAACTTCTGGCCTATAGTTCAAGTGCGTGGTATATCAAGCATGCATAAAATATAGCACGGTACCGTTTTAGGCGGCGAGCTGAAAGCATCAGCGATGCCCGGCTATTGCGATGGATGTTATGTAGCATAGTCTGCCGTCTGTATCACAGTCGTGCACTCTACCAAATATGTTGAACGGAATGAAATGCCGTTTGGCACGGACGCTCTAGTGGTTTCAAGACTAACATTTTATTAGAAAAGGGTCCCGTACAGAGCGACGTAACTGAATTGAACTGAACTTAACTGATATGGTTTAGTTTTTTCCGGTAATGCAATAATGCATTATAGTAGGCACCGTCCAACGGCGTCAGAGACTACGTGACTACGCACGCGTACGCGTCAACCAATAACCAGTGAGCTCGTCTGTTGGTCCGTATGTTGTCTGTCTGTAACGTTTTGTATTGTGGTTAAACGGTACATCGAAGGGGGTCGGCGATGATACCGTTGGATTAGGGAGATGGCGAGTTGCTTAAGCTGCATGTCAGTAATAACCATGTCGCTGTCTGCAGCGGTTTGGTCGCCATTTGCAACGCAAATATTTCGGAAGGGTGTTGAAAGTTTACGATCCCCTATCGGAAGTTATGTACAGGGTGGGCCAATAAAAACGTGCCACTTTACTGTATGTGCTATCTTTGATTATAGAAGGGGCGTACGGTCAATTTTCTTTAGTGACAGCTGGGATTTTGCTTAGTCTGTGTTTTATGTGTGACGTTCATAATAAATAGGCCGAAATAAAGTAAAGAAATAGAATGTTTAACCGAGAATTTGTTTTCGTGTTATCACTCTACTCCGTCTGTTAAGAACTTAAGACTCTGTGCTGCGTCGCGGTATATATCTACACAATACAGTTCAACCATCCTGGCTTAGAGTCGTCATCGTCGGCAGAAAAGACGCCGCGGCCGTCAGCGTCCGAAGCTTTTTTTATCTTTCCGCTTCGTTTTCATCCGCTGCACACGAGCAGGCCTCGTAACGCATAGGGTGCCTATAGTGATCGAGCTATCCCCGTCTCTAACGCCCGCCCACTTACGAAACTCCTTGCCATGAATAACACGCTATATATTCGCTCTCGGCTTCGCGGTGCGCTATAACACAATTTATCGATATAAACACCATAACCGTGCCTGTGGCTGCGGAAGAAATTGCCGCAGACGTCTGAAATCGGTGCGTGTAACGTGATCAGTCCTATATAAGACGCGACATAATCAACCCACGTAAGTCTGACATCGTATTCGTTTTATCCACGTAAGATACCAGCACTATGAGCAGCTGGTGTTGTTATAATGACCAGAGGCTACAGTGTCGATCGTTACGTTATCTCGTGTCCAGCTGGTGTGTTTTTTTTGTTTTGTGTATTAACTACAATGAAAATAGTAAACAGACAAGTTTTTACGCAGATAGAGCAATCGGGCAGTTTTGAAGACAATCAGCCTCAACTATCAAGGGTGGTCGTTTTGAACACTTGAACAGTGTTCAACATTCTTCACTGCATTGATCAAGGCTAATCGTTTACTGCCCCTCACGTCTTCCAATAAACAACATTCTGAGATTGATGACTGTCTGGAGGATAAGAGGAAAAATTATTATTAGAACTGCCATTAATGTTACGTATGCACACTCAGATTAAAATAGTTTTTACTATTTTAGGTTTAAGTTATTTTTGGGTTTTGTGTTGTGTTCCATATCAGGTTTTTCTGTAAAGGTTAAAGTTACTGTTCGATTATTGTAAAGGTTAAACTTTTTTCTATTATTATGTTTATGTGCATTGCCTGGAAAAGGTGTCCACGAAATGATTTATACTGTGTCAGGCGGCACGTTAAACCCTTCTTACTCAGTAATCGTTTACAAAACTCAGGATGTTCGATTTATAAAGTATTCCACTTTTTTCTGCATCGTCCGGTAAATTCTCGATCGCATACGCGCTGCGTCCTCGATCGAGTTCGAAATACAGCGGTCTGGACTGTGGATAGCGCTGTAATGTTCCAGTGGGATCTGGGTTGAAGCCCATGCAGTCGGACATCGATTTCGGTGTTTGTTTGTGCACTCATCGAAATCGTTTAAGTCAATATTAAGTTCGTCTCAAGCCAGTATGATAGGCCTACTGTGCCATATTGTCGCAAAAGGTGAACTATAACGCCTTGACAGCGATACATCGTCCTATCTGTTAGGCTGAGGTAAGTCGTTCAGTTTTGAGCCTAAGCAGAAGTAGAAACAAAGAGAAAGTATTGATGTGATGAACGTTCGATCAGGTGTGGGCCCGGGTCGGTTCTGCAGCGTATAATGCAGGGCTGCAGACGTTGACATAAACAGCAGAGTATCGCGACTTGATGACTCGGGATCCCAGAAGACTCGATCGGTCGGCGAGTGAAGCAGAAACCGAGAACAACAGTGAACACATCAATCCCTGCAGGCCTACAATCACACGGTTTGACGCTCGATCACTAGCGCTCAAACTCCACTGTACTTTGATTTGTTGTGTTGGACAGCACAAGTCGTACAACAAGATTTAGAGCATCTGAACATGGTGTGGAGAGTGGACTTGATGGAGGCTTTCGATTTGACATGAGCTTAATGCGCCGTACCACTTGTTCTGGATTTGTCGAACAGCATTTTGTGCAACGAATCGATAACAGATCGAAACGCGTGGAGTTTGGACCTCAGAGTATCAGCTGTGTTCGAACTAGAGCGTTGAGCGTCAATAGGTGATGTCTGCATGTCGACAGCTGGTCGCTGCCTCTCCTGCACTCGCAAGCATCTAATTGACATGTTTTTTCTTTAAATGGATAATATGTTGTTGTAGCCTAACAGCGTTGCCGCAGACGGAGAATAATTAACAAACAGACAGACAAAGGGTTGTCTGGAATCGGCATATCTTCGACTGACGGTTCAAATAATTTCATAGAATTGGTTATTGTTTGTTTTTCGTGCGAGATACGTGAGTGAGCACAGGAAGTTGTTTTCGTTCTGAAAGTAGTCCAAAGCGCGGTATCGATATACCGTAGGTGGTCCGTCCGCCTGTCCGTCTGTTTGTCGACGTATAACGCTGATATATCGTGGCCATATAGGATACTTAGAAAGCCTCAGCATCGGCAACATATGGAGTCCTGGGGGAACTGTAACTGCTGGTCGGGTCGGATCGTAATTTTATGCCTTTCTGAAGGTCGAGTCGGGTTGGTTGCAATCGGGTAGAATAAATCGCCCGCAGCGTGATTCGGTTACTTATTTATCACCAGCATAACGTGTCACGTGACCCTAAAACCGGTAGCGCTAATATAAGCATCGCGCGGTGTAGTCTACGACGGCAGGGCGTTTTTGTTTTGATATAATTATTTGTTTTCTGCCTCGTCGTTGTAGTATAGATCAAATATTAATGGCGGACATTTGACTGTTTAGACTGCAGGTCATTTGTGAATCTCTGACAGTCAGTTGCTCGCCCACGCATGTGCCATGAAATAGATCGTATAATAAAACAAAACGAACTATCTGGACAGCTTAAAACTTATTATGTTTTACTGCTCAGAAAGTTTGTAGCGAGCGTCACGTCTTGCTTTGTGATAAACAGTAAACGGAGTCTTCAATTGTTACTGTCCGCGATGATGTTACATCATCATCATCATCATCATCATGATTTTATTGCATAGATCGCCATCAGCAAACAACAATAGCAACATAAGACAATACTATGCAACAGGAACGAGTCAAAAGCTAAAATAGCTTATGCTAGGACTCGTCCCTATCAAATAAAATATTACTTAATAGTTAATTTTGCACAAGTAATTAAAAAAGACAGTAATATACGATAGCTCACTGACATTTAACCATACAGTCTCAATAACGTATAAAAAATATATAGCATTGAAATCATGTACAAAGCAACTATAATAAGGCAGTAATAAATTTGATAGAAATAATGTTAAGCTTGGCAAAATATATTGTGAAAAAGAAAATCACTCACGTATTATAAAAGGATAGTAAATGACTTTTCAACGAGAACTTGGGTGCTTTAAAAGTTGGTAAGACTCGTATACATTCTGGTAAGGAATTCCAGTATTTTGGTGCACGGATCCGAACACTGTTGGTTCTACAAGATTTTTGAGCATTAAACAAAAATAAATTCATTTATTATCATTACTATTTTTTACTGTTCCTTTGTCAACATGATAACTCATGAACCGCGACACTTAAACTGCTGAAGTTTTACACGAAAATGTATCCCGGCAACTTCTAGAACCCTATTAAATTTTAAACTTATACTCAAATTTTTGTGTTCATGTGTGCAAAATACAGCACCGGGTCTACCCGCGGATAGACTTAGCCTTGAGCAAAACTTTACGATTTTGTTTTAGGGTGTTCTCTTTCACTCCAGTTTATTTTTTTGCGCATTTGCCAGCGCTATTAGAACCAATTTCCATTAGGCCCACTTTCGTCTTGCTTCACGCCATACCGACCCGGTTTTGCGCATGTCGGCAACAAGTAGGAAACAGTTGTTTACTCATAACAGGTCTCTTATCATGTTGCGTGTCTCCTAGCAAATAGATCTAATGGAATTTGTATAGCATATAGCCATTAGCGCGGATCACATTGTGTCATACGATAACTGGAGGCACACGTAAGTACAGAACTGTGCACTTCCTGCGTTTCGAGCTTAGCTCTGTGTCGTGGCCTAAAGATAGGCGCAACTGCATTAGCACCGCGGTGAAATTACCGGCAGGTGTCGATATGCCGTTACGGTTCATGCATGCCTACCACCGTCCGTTTGCGGGTGTAGGCCTATAGTCTTCCTACTGTAGAATGCAAGTAGGCTAATGCAGGTGCGTCTACGTTTTTGAGAACTACGCTCAAAGCGTATTACTTTTTTCAAAAGGGGGCAACTTTTAGGACTTCAGGGAGGGCAGTCATCGTTCCACCAGAAATTGACCAGAAGTGTTTGAGGCTAAAAATGCATCAAATTCATTTTCGGCTGCCGGGGCTCCACCCCGGCCCCCCACTGGGGATTCATACGACGTTTCTCACTCCCATAATAAACTAAACAGAGAAATACCCCCTTTATTTCCCCCACTCCATTTGACGTCATATACTCTTCCCCCTTGAAAAAATTTCTGCGGGCACCCATATGATTAAGGATGCCGTCATTTGTCATTTTGGGGGAAATGCAACACTTGACAAAGCTTGACGTTGGATGGGTTCGACGAGGGACTTTTTATCCCCATACCTGGTGGGCGAAGCTTGCGCCCAGCGAAAAATAGGGGGAAAGTTTTTGTTAAAAGTGTAGATCAAATTTTTCCTTATTTTTACTAAGCAATTTACACCCTTAACAAGAAACCCAAGGGGGTGAGCTCGAAAGTGGGGGGACTTACACCTGAAAGTGGTAGGGAGAAGTTGCGCTCGAATTTGACTCCAGATTTGGGCAGGATAGAAGCCACCGGGTTCGATTTGACGTTGAGGGGGAGTTAAACATTGGAGTGGAGAGTGGGGGGGCTTATGTAGTGTGTCCAAGGGGGGATAGACGCCCCTGGGCTAATGCTTAGGCGTACGATGTATTGTGTGCATAAGAGTTAGGCCCCCTACGATATGTTTGTGGATCTAGAACGATTAAAACTAATGTGCTTAATGCTGATCAGTTTTGCTTTGTGTTGTTTTCAAATTCATGAACCTATTAATTTTTCATGTAAACGATAAGAGCCAGCTTCTCGGTACCGGATGTCAACTGTGAGCCTGTGAATGCGTTGACATTTTATGCATAAGGCTTATCTATAGCATAGCGTGTACGTGTAGGCTACACCGAGTAGCCCTGTGCAGTAAGAGTTGCAGGCGTGATCTCTTCCTATTGTAAGTAGCCTGGCATTATTAGGCTTGCCGTGGATATGAAATTTCCCATCCATATCCATAAACATGGATATATTCATGGATATCCATATCCACGGCAAGCCTGGGCATTACCGTCATCATCATCAGACACAGAAAGAAAAGAAAAACACAATACAATAAAGCTAGAAGCTACAGGTAAACACACAAATACAAGTAAACACACAAAGAAGGTCAAACTACACCAGAATCTCATTCAAATATTGTATAATACTATTTTGAACCCTTAAACGCTGCGCATGAGCTAATACAGAAGCATTATGCATAGCAGTTCCAAAGCTAGACAACTTCAACAGAAGTAAAATATTTGTCGTACTGTCCATTCGTGAGAAGCCAAAGAATTTTTACGCGCGAAAGCAGCTATGCTTTCAGCGCGTCTTGGCCATCGCAATTCTGTCCCTCCGTCCGTCTGTTTGTCTGTCCGTCTGTCTGTCCGTTTGTCACACGGGTGGATCAGGCAAAAACGGTCCAAGCTAGGATCACCAAATTTTTACCGTCGGCTGCCCGGAAGACTTTGGTTTCAGGAACCGTAAAGCTTTTCCATAAATTCGAAAAGGGTCACCTCGAACGAGGGCGCTTAATGAGAGGGTGGGTGGGTAAAATTTGCGATTTTGGCCCAAAACTCGCTGTATCTCAGTAACGGTGCGCGATAAGGCCTAGGTTACTATTAATCGCTAAAAGGACATCGTATACTGGCTTTCGATTGGCGCCGAATTCAATGACCTTGGATGACCTTGAACGCCAAAATAGGGGGTTTTATGGATTTTTCGGCGCCTTCCGTCTGCGACAAGTCTATATCATTCACAAGAAGGCGCCACACTACTGGCGTTGGTGGCGTGGCGTTGTTGGTAACGCGTTTCGGCTGAAACGAAGTTACTCTACGCCGGGCCCGGTTAGTACTGCGATGGATGACTGCCTGCGGGTAGGAACTGCTATAGGCTTTCGCGCGTTTCGTGAACATTAGCTCAAATTTCTCGTTTAATACTTTTGTGATAAGCAGATATAAATTTGTTTATAACTGTCGTATTGTAATATTTCCGTAGCCCAATATTATACACACAGAGACAATACGTCCTAAATAAAACACATTTTACCTCAGCAGAACATTTTTTTAAAACGAGTAATCAACATGTTACAGCGAGTGAATAAGTTTTTTGTATCTCACTTCGTTAACTTGTACCGATTAAACTGACATTTTAGGCTGAAGTGGACATTCGTAGCAATCGGTGTTTCTAAAATAGCGCCACACGCCTCTGTCCTAATCACTGTTGTCGTACGGGTCAAGTGATCAGTGATATTAACGAGGTCTTAACATGGCGAGAACGAGACCAAAAAATTTTCGGAGAACGAGGACGATCACCCGACCTATCATGTGAATAGACGCGGTCCTTGTCCAAGGCTAGGTACGAACAAGAAGGAAGCCCAGCTGTCGCTAGGGAAGACGCGCTGCAGTCTGTACTCTTTCTGTTGCAGTACTGGGACTTGAGTCATCCAAGGTCGATGATTTTTTTTATTTTACCTCAAAGGTCATGTGCCATTTCACGTTAGTGATTAATAGTAATCTTGGCCTTATCTCTTACAGTTTCTGAGATATGGCCAGTTTTTGGTTAAAATTGCGTTGTAATATTTTTGTGGTTTAAAATTATAATTATTTGAACCTTAAAGTTCATTTTTCAAACTAAACACGTAATAAAGTGCGATATTGATTTTTGAAATAGCAGCGTTGATATTTGCTTATTACACACGCGTTTTCTAACAATTCTGACGTTTAGTGAAAATAATATTTTTTCAATATAGAATGTTATTTTGGATGTTAGGCTTATTGATAATCCTTTGCTTTATTGGGATTTGGGACAACTGTATCGTCGTTGGTTAAACTGAGTAACAAATAGGGTAATCAGACACTTTGCGATTAAAGACTATAACAGCAAAGTATTTAAACACACTGCAAAAGGCTCTAAACTGTCCATCATAAGTTGTGCAAAGTTTTATTCGTTTATCGTAAATATTCAGCACGCTACTGCACGTTTACTTGAAACAAGACTGTAAATTTCAAACTGTTTTATTTGTATCAGATTGGCTATAAAAAATTTTGCGTGACTACTTATATATTTGAGATGCAAACGTCAGGCTGTATTTTGTACTGCCGTTTATGATGCATAGAAGTTTTTTTCTAGGGGATTGTTTTTGCCAACTCTGTACGTGTAACATTGATTAGACATGATGGATTTTACGCGCGACAGCAGAATGCTTCTTAGCCATCGTCGAGGTGTACGTCTGTCCATCTGTCCGTCTGTCACACTCTGCGATTGTATGAAAACGGTGCGAGGTACGATTACAAAATCTCACCGAGGACTGTGCAACAAAGACTCTAGTTTCTGGATCCGTAAGTTTTTTTGAAATTCAAAAAGGATCACCCCGATTTAAAAAGCGCTAAATGAAAGAGGCATACAAAAATTGGCGATTTTGAGCCAATAAGTCGCCGTATATCAAAAACAGTGCGAGATAGCAGCAGTAACATGCTGGGTTACTTTTACTTACTAATAGGAAGTCCTATATGCCCTTTTTGATTGACACTAAAATCAACGACTTTTAACGACCTTGAACTGTAAAATAGGCGTATTTAGTGATTTTTTGCGATCTTAGGCTGTAGCGCACATTTCAAGAGTGAATTGCGCCGAAATGGCTGGAGATAGACGAAGACAACTTGCACATGAATTTTTTAGCATTATACGTAGATTTCAGCAGTCCAAGTCACGACCACTTAGGTTTAAGGAGACCGGTGCACGCCGACTTCAAAGAAGGGTACCCCCATCTAAAAAGTGGCTATTTTACCGCTATTTGCTTATCTAATGTGAAAACGGCTGCATATAGGCATACACGTGCTGTTATCATAACAAGCACTGATGACGAGCTTTTTAGTGATATTAACAACATCGATGATCTTGAATGACCGTGACCGCCCGAAATAGACGGTTTTAGTGTGTTTGTTTGCTATTTTCAGCTGCGAGGCACATATCACGAGTAAATTGCGACGAAATGGCTGGAGATAGGCCAATAAAATCTGCCAACAGGGACTGCCAAGGCTGTCGCGCGTCTTATGAGCTTTGCTCAAATTACTTCTCTATACACAGCTGGCGAACGGTGGGCGAACGGTTAGGCCTAGTAATCAGATTAAATCCTACCAATGCTGACAGATCGCATATTGCACACATTCACTCAATCAGTCAATCAGTCGGTTAATGCGATATGAAAACGACGAGTTTTTCTGGGATGCTGTCTTTGATAAAAAAAATCCGCATTAGTATAATTGCAGCCTGAAGCCACGCTTTGATCATCGTCGCCTTATTTTGGCGAAGAAAATAATAACATGTTTCTCAATATTTCATGGCCAGGTCACGCATAGTTCGTCGGTAAGTGGAGAAAAATGAGTGGCAAACATCGGGGAAAGATGAGCGGTTAATTCGTACATCCGATAGTTCCACTTTGTGCACTTTTTCACGATTTTGTAACAGAAGTAGCTTTGAAAAAGCCTCTCAGTTGTTTTATCGCTCGAAATTCGTCAAATTTCGATAAGCACACGTCACTCATCTCTATCGCCACTGTCGAATAGTTAAAGAGCAGTCGTTCAGGGAGATTAGTGCAGGAAATCTGGTGGCGATTGCACACATGTGTAGAAAAACCGAATACGATCAGTCTATACGGGCAAAGTACTGGGCCTAATCTAATGTACTCCTCGCGCGCATAATTTTTTTCCTGTACTCTTTTAACTGCTTTTTAGGTTTTTTACACCGTAAATGATGTCATCGGTCACGTGACCATTCGACTTCCGGGAGTCGACTTCCTATCAATGGTCAGTAGTAACCATGCGTTTATCTGGCACCGTTACGAAAATATGGCGCCTCAAAGATAATGAAGTCACGAGTTTGACCTTTTGGCGTCACGTGAAGTCATCGGTCACGTGACCATTCGACTCCCGGGGGTCGACTTTCTAGGGGTGGTCTATAGTGACCATGCGTCTATCTAGCACCGTTATGGAGATATGACCGTTTGAAGTTCTTCCAGGAAGGCTCTTCCAGGAACAGAGGTCGGTCGTTAATCGGTTGGTCGGTCCTCAATATTACACTGATCTTATATAGGCCTACTCCTCTTCGCTACGTTAGGAACGTAGCAAGCGAGGAGTAAAAATGTCCGTCTGTGCGTGCTGCGCGCCTGGCGACTAGGCCTATCTGCAGCAGCCAGCAACAGCAGCAGCAGCTGATCGTGCGCTTGCATTGCAGACGCGAACTGACTTCGGTAAGCATCAGCTCAACTATTTTCAGTAATTAGTAATTACTAATTACTTTACTCTCTGTAATACTTTAAACGTTTAGATCGTGATATCTTTGCGGTTAATTAGTATAGACTTTCGATCGGATTCCGCGTTTGCCGGTTTTATTTTCATTTTTTGCGTTGAATATTAATTTTGGTTAGGTAACGTCGTATTGCATAAACTGACAGTTTCAGTCTGAGATGCTTTTCTTATTTCGCAAAATTTTTAGCGCACTGCATTGTGTAACTAACGATGTCGTTTTCCAAACTTTAAAGAAGCAACGAAAGTTGGGTCATTTTTATTTAGACAATTAACGAAAAACGTAATATTACACACTACAGAGAATCTAGATTTTATGTTTAATTTTGAAAACGACAAGATGTTTACATGTGATTTGCTGCATACTTAAGAATATCTAATTATTGCCTACGTTAACACTTGACAAAAGCTACGAAAAATCGCAATTTTTGTACTGCAGTTCTACATTGTGAGCTATAAACAAAGGCCATTTTTGCTTTCACGACGACTTTGGACCCACTCTTACGCGCGACATCACGTAGTGCTAAGAGGAGATATGCACAGATATGTTGCTTATTATAACAAACATTGCTGACGAACTTTCCGGAGTACTAACGTCAATGACCTTAAATGAACTTAAACCCCAAATAAGGGATTTTAATAATTTTTTCGCGATTTTAAGCTGCTACGCGTATTTCAAAAATAAATTAAGCCGAAATGACCGGAAATAGACCAAGACGACGTGGCTATAAATTTTACAGCATTAAGCGCAAACTTTAACAGTCTAAGTTTTGACCCTTTACGTTCAAGGCGTTCTTAAGGAGGCGTCAAATTTATTTACCCCTTTAGAACGCGTTATAATTGCACGTTATAGACTGATTCACGAAGTAGGCCCTACGGTCGCGCTTCTCATGAGCATTAGCTCACATTTCTTGTTACAGTCTTTTTGCTGTTGTTTTTTGAGAGGTAGCATAGAGGCGGCTTTTAAATAAATAAAACTTGTCGCCTGCAGTTTCAAATAAGTTGCCGCGGCAATATTGTCATATAGGGGACGGCGCGATGTGTTTATTTATGTTTACAGCCGGGCTTCCGGCTGACGTCACAAGCCACACTGGTGACAAATGAGTAAGGGGGGTGTACTACACCAGAAAGTCGGGGTGTTTTTCTCCGAAGACTATAGCTAGCTGGCCGATGTTGCATGAGCTTAGAGAAGCGAAAGTACTTGGCCGAGAAATAATTACTCGTCTAATTAGTTTTCCAAGTAGCCGAACCGGTGTCATGGCCGCGATACACTACTGTCACAGACGGAGGGACGACTTCTGAACGCGGTAGAACGAATTGGGATCAAAATCAGGATGATTAGTCGACAGGACCGCAAACTGGGGCATCCCATCGACGAACGATAAAACTGCATGTGATTCATTTTTTACACAAAACGGGTAGGCTATATCGGACAAATGCGCCGAAATATAAGCCTAGGCCACAAAAATCTACGTCCGGTACGGTAGTTGTTAAAATAGCGTTATAAGAAACTAAAATACTGCACATATTTTTCCAAATTTGCGTAAAAGGATAAATTGCGCAAGAGACATTTGTCGCAAAATTGTTTGTGATTAAACGTGCTGATAGTGGCAGAATTAGGCCCCAGTTGACTCTTTTGTGTTGTATAGGCTTACGTGTTTTGTCATCATCATCATCGACAACCGTGGGCTCAATGCCCGTTGGTGTCTGACGCCATTCTTACTATCGCTGCCCACCGCTGCCTATCTAGGGCAGCGTGGCTTAACTCTTGCAGGGTTGTCCC
>Ga0056128_1007621_pt1 | contig 13650 bp, 12 predicted proteins | sample WorMetLIZISLAND2_FD_71113 | JGI IMG/M metagenome (GOLD analysis project Ga0056128, IMG submission 71113) | Marine gutless worms symbiont microbial communities from Max Planck institute for Marine Microbiology, Germany - Olavius geniculatus... ... | reverse complement strand
ACTACCCTCTAGCATCCGTAGTTCTACCTCTGCAGACACTTTCTGTCGCCTCCTTAAAACTCACTGCTTCCAGCAGGCCTACTGCTCCCCCTAGCGGCTCAGCCAAGTGCCTCAGATTCGGCCACTGGCTGACACTGTGCACTTTAAATATGCACATACTTACTTACTTACTTAATTGTTATCAAAATTACTGCTGCACCGGTTTAAACTAGCTAAAACCATGCTTTAAAGCACCTTTGGCAGAAAGCTGCCAACCCAAACAATTAAAAAGTGTATAAATTGGCTAAATCAGATTATACTGTATTAAACTAAGAGACAAAAACCCATTTGTATTAAAATAATCAAGCAAATGTTTCAGTAGCAAAATTTCACAATTTACAGTTAACAGTGAACGATATTTATTATTTAACCTTGTGTTGCTGGACAGGTTTTAAACTGCGACTGAAGTACTTGAAAGATGTGCCCTTCTTGTGCAGTTGAACACGCTCACCATCGTATTTTATCTCAGCAAACATTCCGTTGGGACAGCGACGAAATGCTTGTTCAACCGACCGACACGCTTCAGCCTTTACATACAAGACTGTGTTGTAGTTGTTGTAGTAGTATCTGTTGTTGTTTTGCAGTAGTAATAACATGCCAATAAAACAGCAACAAAACGCTTGTTCTATGACTGACACACTTCAGCTTGAACATCAATAATAGTACCACAAATTGTAGTGGTTGTTGTAGTTATTGTTGTCGTTGTTTTGTAGTAGTAGTAACATTTCGTTAAGGCAGCGATGAAATGCTCATTCCATAAACCAAGATAAGTCAAAAAGTTATGGACGGATCTTTCTGAAATTTTGAAGGTATGTGGGGCATAGCATAAACTACAAGTGATTCAATTTTGGGGGTGATCCGGCAGGAATCCTGGATTCTGGATCACTTTGAAATTTTCGTTACCATTGCGTTAAAGGGGGCATAACCGAAACTGCTGGCAAAGCGAATACGGTGACGCCACCTGGCGAATAACATTGCCTTGGCAGAGGTACCTGCGAGCTATGACTGCTTTCTAGTTGTAACATTCTACACTGTGGTCCACAAAAAGACGTGCCACTTTTATTTATTGAATAGCTCCATGAGACATTGGCTGATTTTGATAATTTCTGGCATGCAACATCAAGAAGAAACTAGTCAGAAATGACTTTAGTTTTTGCCTTTAGATGTCTGCCCACCTCACTTTAGCACCTTATTCACCACCTCACCTTAATACTGTTGCTACACTACCTTGTGAAATGCACAAGCAATACGTACAAGCATGGGTTGAATGGGCGACATCAGTTGTGCACTAACAGTAACGGTCTTGTTCAATTCGCCAGCTGAAGCCGAGCCATCCTGAGCCCTGAGAACTTTATTCACCACAGCACGCAGGTCCCGGCTCATCTGGAATGCTTCGTAAGCATTTGGACCCAGACCATCGAGGCTGTAACAATAGATGTAACTACAGCCGAAGAAATTAACAATTAATCACACCATTAATCATTAATGCATTATGAGAACTGAAAGATTCTGATATGTAAAATGTTGACTAAAATCACATAAATAAAAGCATTATAAAGGACATACAATGAGATCATGAAAAGCATCTAAAAAGTCAACATTTTAGTCTGTGTACAAGACTGGCTTGGAAACACACAAACAGAATAATTCTGTCTTGACAGAAATCACACAAGAGCTGTAACAGAGATGACAGATAGTAAGTAAGTAAGTAAGTAAGATTATTTAGAAGGCGCAATTTAACAATAGCCACAATGTGCCATGTTCTCAACGCCTGAACAAAAATGTCTTTAACTGCCGTTTAAACTGTTCAAAGTTAATGTCAGTTTGTCTCAGATGAGCTGGCAGACTGTTCCACAGCCTCGGACCTGCAGCAGCAAAGCATCTATCTCCACAGCTGCTGCAGGTCCATCTGACGACACGTCCTTGAGTTGGCAGAGCGCAGCTGACGACCTTCGTCGGAGACCAGCTGACAGTCAGCGGAAAGGTAAAGTGAAGCCATACCGGACAGTGACAAGTAAACCACAGTGGCCATCTTGAAGTCCACCTGACGCCAAACTGAAAGCCAGTGCAGCTCCTGTAGCACCGGCGTTATGTGGTCATAGCGTCGAGCCCCCGACACCAAACGTGCAGCCGCATTTTGAACAGACTGCAGCCGGCTCATCAGACCATCGGTTATGCCGTAGAACATCGAGTTGCAGTAGTCCAGGCAACACGAAATAAACGCCTGGACCAGCGTCTTGACGGCATCAGATGACATCGATCTGACGAGCAGTCGGAGCTGCCGTAACTGGTAGTAGCCATTGTGACACACGGCAGCCACCTGTGCAGATAGCGTTAGCTGGCTGTCGAAGATGACGCCAAGGTTACGGGCCGTCTCCGAGATCAGAGCACTAAAAGGCTAGATAAAAATCACAAATTAACTCTAAAGGACATGACAAACATACATCTGTTTGGCTCCAGCATTGATTCTAAGATCATGTTTGATCAATCGTACCACCATCTTCAGGTCATTGGCCGTACACCTGGTAGCACAACACACACAGTTCTAACTATGTGTAATATTGGAAAAAACCCATAAATTCTCAATAAAACATGTTACAAATAAAGACAATTTGCACCCAACAGCAGCTATCCCTTTCAATACATTTTATATCACAATTCAGAAAAGGTAAACACGATGCCCATATCAATATCTTTGATGTCCATATCAATTCATTGATCAATTTGTGACAAAAGGCACCCTGAAACTTTCCGGAAAATTAAAGAGCCCCTTCGAATTTATGGAAAAGCTTTACGGTTCCTGAAACTAGAGTCTTCCAGGCAGCCAATGGTAAAGATTTGGATTCTAGTTTGCACCACTTTCGACTAATACAGACGGACAGACAAACGGACGGACGGACAGAATTGCGATGGCTAAGATGCGCTGAAAGCAGTAGCTGCTTTCGCGCGTAAAAACCAGAACAAGCAATCTTTAAACACTACAGTACTATAACAAATAACAATCATTATCTGCTGCATATCCACATTACATAAGCTAGATAAATCAATTTTTATTGCACTTTTATTACTTCTTTAAACATCCCCAATTGTAAAGATCAAAAACTAAACAAAACGTTAATAACTACTGGAATAACCGGAGGTCATATGTGTCACTTGTATGAAAACTATCGCAAACAACAACAGCACTGAAGCGCTGCAATTGGACCGACAGCCAGGGAACAAAAATAAGCTCTCAAGAGCCTCATTGAAGAAGGCTGAAATCCTAGGGCCCAAATCCTCAATAAACTGGATCACTGACTCAAGTTTCTAGAGCAAATGGCTAAAACATAAAAGAGGCTGAGACGTCAGCAGATTTTGAGACATATATACCTATCGTTATTATTAGAGCTGTCAAAGCGTTAATTTTTTTAACGCATTAACGCACTGCGTTAATTTTTTTAACACATCAATTAATGTGTTATTAATGCACCCCAGCCATCAAAAAAGAGAGTAGGGGGTAAGTTACCACAGAACCTGCAATGTTTGGGCACCCCACCTGTAAAATATAGAAAGTTAGAAACACATTTCTAAACATATAGTCAACAATAACTGACATCATAGATAGCATAGAAATCTATTAGCCTGTCGTCGGAATAACTATTTATTTACAGTAGTGATGGAACGGCAACTACAGTTTAGTTACTTCAATTCAATCGATTGTCAAATAACCGCAGTTTAACAAAATATTGGAGCTTCTGCTTCACAGAATTTAGTAAACTGACTTAAATTTACACATGTGCATTAATTTTTTAACATGCATTATTTTTTTAATGCATGTTAATTTATTAATGCATTAACACATTAATTAATGTGTTAATCTGACAGCTCTAGTTATTATTATTATTATTCTCACCGTTTGGCAATTTTGGTCAGAGACTGTATCTGACCATCCTCCTTTGTACAATCAGACAGATCAATAAGCAAAGTGTCAACCTGTACAATAGCACACACAGGTATCCATACAACAACTCTCAAAAAATGGGCAATTTTTATAATTGAAGTAATTAAATTATGTTTTTGCTTTGCTTTTACACTTTGTTTTTTTTTATTTTTCTTCATTTTCCACTACTCCTCTGAATCCAAAGAGCACACTAAAACCAAAATTCAGGAAAAACAGTAATTACCTAAAAGAAATTGGGGTCACATTTCAGTGAGATCCGTCGAGGGGTTTTAAAGGAGAGGCTTACCAGAAGGGCACATTACCACGACTTGACGAGTCAGCAGCCACAAACAAACTTATGGTGCCGGGCGGCCTCACACTGGGCCCTGCCCCAATTTCTAGTTAGTTACTGTTTAAACCTATGAGTTTATTCAGATTTAAATGACCAAATTGAGACAGTGCTTATCTTGGGTGGCTTAGCGTTACTGCAACAACAACAACAACTACTACTACTACAACAACTACAACAACAACCATATTACCTCCTGCAAAGAGAGTGTGCTCTTCTTGAGTGGCTTGACGTTACTGCTCTTGTCAAAGAATAGAGCCACGGTCTCGGCCACGTCACCCTGCTCCAAGTCTTCAATCATTTCATCCAAGTCTGTGTCAAAGATCTGACTGAAACACTTCACCAATTGCTTGTCCTGCAGATTGTACACTGCTTTGATGACTCCAGGCAGCAGCAGCTTCAGCAGCAAGAAGACATCACCATGGAAACCATCTGTAAACAACAACAATCGCTGCAACAACTACTGCAACTACTACTACAACAACTACCACTATAATTACAACAACAACAACAACTACTACTACTAGTATTACTACAACTACAACAACAGTTTCAGCAGGAGGAAAACATCGCCATGGAAAACGTCTGTGAACAACAACAACTACAACATCTACAACAACTGCAACAACAAATGCCACTATACTACTATAACCCTAGCAACTTGTCCTGCTGATAAAGCACAAAAGTGGAGAAATACAGTCCGAAACTCACTTCAACAAAAAGCCCAGCTGTTGCTTGAGAAAGCTGACTGTAAGTCGGTATCTGCAGGCCAGCAAATGTGAACGAAGGGTCGGTTCAGTACCCCTGTTTTGGAGGAAAAAGAAGATGGCAATGGCAACATTGGATAAAGCACATCTGTGGTCTGTTAATAGCAACCATCACAGTGAGCTTGGCCATAATGTGCCATGCAGATTTTTGGGTCGAGACCCCCATTTTAAGAGAACAGGTGTTAAAGACATTGACTTACAAATTAAAAACATAAAAAAACATAGTTTTTTTCACTTTTATAAAAAAAACATTATAAAAAACCTGCATAAAAAACATTAAACTGCAGACGTTTCCAATCGCTACTTTTTCACCATACACACAAAGAATATCTAACTCAGATAATTATAAACAAAAACCTACCATTTGTAAAGACTAAAAACCAGAATGTACTTAATGTATAGATCAAAAACAGCTGAACGCAATTTGCCCATAAGAAATAAACCATATTTGTAATTTTGTACATTTATGTTTTAACAAAAACAAAAAACACAACATTAAAAAACACAAAAGACATTTTTAAAAATAAAAAAAAACAAAAAGTAAATAACATTAAAAAATACAAAAACATAAAAAATAATTTATTAATTTTAAAAACATAAAAAATAAGTTTTTTACACTTTTATAAAAACATAAGAAGTGTTTTTTACATCTATGATTTTAAGAGAACAGGTGTGTCCACAGGTTATCGGCAATGGTACCACCAGACAGGCCATTGATAGTCAATAGTAACCAGTTTAGTTGCAATTCGCAATGCAAGAATTTGAGGATGCAGTCAGTAACCTCATTAGGGGAAAATGGGGTTACTGACCGCAATCGAAATCCGAATCAGCACCAAAGGATAGTGGTTGGATAACCCTATTTGCTTGTTCACTGTTTTTTGGTAAGATGTACCATTTAGCCACAATACATACATCACAGACAGACAGACAGACAGACAAAACTGTGTAACAAAGGCACAACCGTTAGTACAGTCTGCCAAACACTGGAAACAGAAAACAATGAAGAACTTACTTTGAAAACCGCAAAAACATAAGATAAGAGAAAAAGGAGACTGACTTCCGGTGGAGCCTTTCTCGATGTACTTGGCAACAAGAGCCGTTTTGCCCGTATGACTGTTCTCATTGGCAATGTCTGCACACAGCTTCCGGAACTCTCGGAACGAATTGTCCTTCTCTTTATCAGCATCATGACTGGACGTCTTTGCTGATGACTTGGACGCATCGCTGGGACCGGGCGCAGGAGAAACGAGGTTCACGAAACTCTTTTTCACAGGGGACGCCACCGGCGGCGGTGCTGTGGAAGCCCCGGGACTGGTGAAAGTCTTTTTCACCGGGGGCGGTGGAGGCAGCAGGTCGTCGTCATCAAGATCATCATCGTTGATAAAATCGTCATCATCTATAACCCGTCTCCGAGACGGTGTCGACTTGCCCCCCACAGTCTTGCTGCTGCCTCCTGGACACAACAATGACAAGAAATCTGAGCTAAACTCACACGATGAGCGACAGCATCGGTTAAAAATCATTTTGGTGCAATTCATTTTTGACATATGCATTGCTGCCTAAAATCATAAAAAAATTAACTAAGATGTGCTATACTGTATTTTAAGGTCGTTCAAGGTCATCCATGTTGGTACCCCCAGAAACTCATCAGCAGCGCTTGTTATGATTTGCCTATCTGCAACCATTTTCATGCTCGAAAAGTTGATATCGGTAAAATAACAATTTTGTAAGATGTCCTCCTCTTTGATGCCCGCTTCTGAAAAAAATCACCTTACCTAGCGGCAAGAAATTTGATCACAAAAAACTCGAGACTATGGTGCAAATCATCTCGAGTCTCTATCTCACCTGTGCTTGAATCGGTGGTGAACAAATGAACAAATGGATGGACAGACAAACAAACAGAATTACGATAGCTAGTACACGCTAAACAGTATGTGCTGTTGCACGTAAAAAACTAGTATTCTTCATCCTTAAAGCTGCAAATTTTAACAACTAATTTACTGCAAAGCCAGCACCTTGAGGCCCTGTTTGCAAAGTTCTGCTGTGTGCGGTGCGCAGCTCACGGCTGACTCAAAGGCGAGCAAAACGAAATAAGCACAGAACCCTACGATCACAAAGCTGTGAGACAGCGATATTGACTGTAGGTGATTTACCTTTTTATCAAATCCATAAAATTGCAACAATTAAGAGTTGGCAACAACAACAAATAACAAAGTGTTACTGGAGATAAAGCAATGTAGTAACAGTTAATGTTGTACTCAGTCACCTGCATCAGATGCTGTCTTTTTCGGAGTCTTTTTCTTAGATGGCGACTTTCGCTTATTCACCAATTCTGCATCGTATTCACACAAATAATTACCGTGAAACAGTAACGAATGGTTACAAAGTTGGTGATGATGATGATAAATACTATGCCACTACGACTAACATGCAGTAAACACTGATACTGCCAATGACTTCTGGTCAAATCGAATTTATATGTGACCGCATATTTCGCCAAAACCCGCATATTGCATATTTTTTCCACATATAATGGCATTATCAAAATCGCATATGCGAAAATCATGCCACATATGCCGCATATCCAAAAATTTGCATACATTTGCACATATGCCACATATTTCCGCATACGTGATTGCATTTTTTCAGCAGTTTTCTTATCCAACGTTGTTTTAAGACCGTTAAATATTTTTGTCGGCTAACGATTACCAGTATTTGCAATTAGATGCTGAATAAATTAAGTCAAAAATGTCAAAATTGTACAGAATAGGCCTATTAATGATCATGATTATGATTCTCCGTCACTCGAAGTTGCATATACTTGAAATATGCGGAAAAAAATGCCGCATATATGCGCCGTATTTCGCCAAATACTACATTTTTTTCCACATATTTTGTCTCAAAAAGATCCACATATTTTAAGAAAATTCTTTGCTATAAACCAGCATCCCTAGCTCTTTAGGCTACTAACCATCAATGGCCTCTGAAATGGTTTGTTGGTCTGATTCTTCAAGGTCGTCAAATCCTCTGATGTCATCTGGTTCCGTGATGATCTTTGTAGTCGGACGTGCCCTCACAAACGTCTCAAAAATACACTTGACGTGATGATATTGTCTCATTTCACCGCCAGTACTGCTGTATGGGTTTGTCACGACCTACAGAGTATCAAACAGTCAACTATTTAATCAGATCATAACCAAAAACCATAACCAATCAAGAAACGACCATTTAGAAATGACAATTTAGATAAAATAACTGGAGTGTTTTGCATGTGTAAGTGTTTTGCCTAAATTACAACCTCACCAAAATTACAGACATTGACTACAGCACATAATATTTAAAAAACTAAAAAAACACTAAAAAGCAGTCTAAGAATGTATGCTAAAGATAGTAGCGTTTTAAGCATGATTTAACAGATATGCGATGTCAGACGACACACAAAATACCACCATAAACACTCTACCCAGTTTTGTTGATTTAAACTGTCTGGACTAAAACCTGACATCACTACATCTCCAATAATCCTGATACCCTGATTTAAGCAATATGACGTACCTCAGCAGATTCACAATGATGTTCCTTAGTTATTTTTCACATTTTTTGCATGAACGTTTTGGGTTAGGGTTAGGGTCAGGTTTGAGGTTAGGATTAGATCAATCTTGTTTATTTGCACAACTGTTATCGACAACGTAAACAGAAAATGGCTGCCATGTGGTGTATTCGCATTGTGTTGCAATTTTTAAATAAAGTACTGAAGGCTTATGAAGTCAATAAATTTCAAAATAACTGCACTGTTCACTATTAAAACATCAAAACTGAATGTAAAGATTCATTATAAGTTTAGTGAGGTATATCATACTGTCATATTGCTCAAATCAGGGTATCCTGCTTTATATCAGCGCCTAATCCTACATATAATATAATAAAATTAACACAACTTTTGCACATAATACCTTCGCCAGACGAAGTGCACCTTTCTCGATCCTTTCCTTGCATTTTTTGCAGCTTGATGTCCCCAGCTTGGCATACGAAGCCTCAAAATATGGATCCATGTCACGGGGAGGACCACTGCTAAACTGCGTTACTAAACTAAAGCTGCCAAATTCACTGAACAATGTTTTCGTTACCGGTGAAAAGCTATGCAAAACACTTCCTCCGTCGGATAGTCTTTTTCCACGGTTCAGCAGAAAGCTGCAGTCAGACGAAATACATCGAATTAACTGAGAATGCGTTGGAGTTATCGGAGCAGTAAGAAAGGTTATGTTACAGCCGTGACGAAGACCAGCAGCACAACACACGAAGTTGTAGACGCTTCTTGTTGTTGTTCTTAACTGACCAATCAGACCAAAGCAAAAGTTGTAAGCTGACGATGAACCCGTGATTGTGTGGGAAAAAATGTAAAGCTGTTCTGTAACATAATTACACAACATCTTTAGCTATAAAAACTCAGCACACTACATAAACAGGAAATTAAACGAATAAGAATGAAAAACCCGTGATAAACGATTTAGCACTCTATCGATCATTAACAGACGATCGGGAGTCGACAACGATCAATTAAGGCATACGTTTTATTGCAAACAAATTTGTGTACACAAATTATGAATAATAACATCGATCACTAACTGCAATAACGCAAAAATAACAAAAAAAGCTCACATTAGTACCGTTTGTTACCAGGCCAACGCTATTAAATATTCTAAAAGCAACAGCATAGAAACTTTATATGGTATTGTGTTATAAACAGACAAGTAAGTAGCTGCAGCCACCGAACAGTAACAGCTGTGGGAGACCGGTTTCGCCATCTTGCGAATGTCTATAAAACGCCATAGGTCCAGATAACTGACGTCTAACGAGCAAAAAACGCTTGAATATAGACCGTCAAATTTACTTTTACATTTTTTTCAAATATTAGCTGTTTTACGACCAAATATTTGCTGTCTTAAAAGCTTTCGATATGATATGAAATTAAGATTGCACAAATTTATTCGTTATTGTCATAATTTAAATTAGCTGACGAGACAGAAGTAAAAATATCGCAAGAAAAACACCATTGCAAAGGTGGAAAAATTGCTTCAAGTATGCGAGTTCGTTCGAGAGTTCTACCGCTTACTGATGGAGTGATTCCTTCTGTTCTTTCTTCTTTAAGAAGCTAGTATACCTGGAATGCTGTAGTTCAATATTTGAAGTAGTCTATAGTCCTAGCCTGCTGTGTAAAGAACGAGTTATTTAGGTTGAGGCCACGTTTCTGTGTCAAGTTTATCTGTCCCATTGCTATAGCATAGTATGGGACAGATTGTAAGATCACTTATGTCATTCTGTCAATCTGTCTGTAAACACTCCTACGGCGGCAATTTTGATTCGATTTTGATGAACAGAGATTCGGGGCCCAAAAAGTAAGATCGAGTTTGGTTGGGATAAAAATCTGATAATTCCTTCCCCTATTTTACCCCAATTTTTTTTAAAATTTGCATTACGGCATACGAAGACTTTAGCGGTATAAATTGGTCCACGGAAAAGATAATTGAGCACTGTGTTTACCTACCCCTTTATTTTCGGGGTCGGGTAATCCTACGGTGTTATTTAAATTTACCCCCTATCAACTCCTGCTGCCATAGCAACCATTCAAAAGGTTGCAAAACTTTGCATTACAGCCATGGGAGATTTCACAGCGGTATAACTCGGTCCCCGTAAAAGATAATTGCGCGCTGTTTGCACCTGCCCTCATATCTTCAGGTCCGTGCTCTCCGATGGTGTCATTTAATTTTTCCCCTTGCCGACCCCTGTTGACATGGCAACGAATTTTGGGACAAAATTGACTAACTCAGCCCCCGTGAAAAATAATTGCGCGCTGTTTGCACCTACCGCCTATTTTCGGGCAAAGGCTATCTGATGGTGCCATTTAAATTTCTACCCTGCTGACCCATGTTGCCATGGCAACGAATTTATAGAAAATTGACTACAACTCGGGCCCTGTGAAAGATAATTGCGCCCTGTTTGCACCTACCCCCAATACGCAACTGCTAGGCTATATAGCGTGGCAATGGGACAGATACCTCGTTCCACAGAAGGTATTTTTAGTTATAGCTGCTTTTCAACTTTAGATTTTAAAAGTGTTTTTGTAAACTTTTAATTTGCCCTTTATTTTTTTACTTATTATGTACTGTAGCCTATGTGTAGTAATGCCTCGCTACCTACACTGCAAATAAAGATAATTATGTAGTCTACACCATGCCGGAAAAATAGCCCTTTTGTACTGAAATGTATGTATGTTTTCAAAATTGTTGGTACCCTGGTACAGCTCATCTTAACTAAGTACTCCACTTTTATTTATTAAAACTTAAGACACCATATTCCCAATAACAGAAAATCACTTGCTGCTGTCATCGAAAAAAGTTGAACATCGAACAATTTTGCAGTATGCAAAAACTACAACATAGCTGCAGAAAATGCATCAATAACAATGTACATGGTCTCATGTTCTATGGATCATTAACGCAAATATTAAATTCTTACTACTAATACACTTTTACAAGCTTAACTGTTTTTGTAACGAATTCTATGCCTAATGAAGAAACTAACTGAGAGTACTAACGCCTATTTCATTATTTTGTTCAATTTCAAATTATTCAAAATTTTTACAAGTCCTCACAGCATAATATTTTCAATCACACCGTATCAGTCATTTATTTGACTCAGGCACAAGGCCCATAGAAAACAGACAAGGCAGCAATGACAGACAGAAAACATAAAACCAAACTAAACTAAACTAAGAAACTGTACAATATAACAACACAATTAAAAACACAGCTGTAGCTCACAAATATCTGACACCAGTAAGTTCGGGCATTTAATCCAAGTACGCCAGAAAATAATACGACTGTTATGCAGCAGAGTATTAAAACTTGGTAATCCAAGTTCCAGTAAAATCTGAGATACACTGTCACTTGTCTTAAAACCAAAAAAACATCTCAATACATTTATGATAGCACAGCTTAAGTCTAGACAAGCACCCATCGGTATAATAAGACCACAACATGCATCACAAACACACACAGTACGATCTGAATAAAACCAGCTTAACTTTACGAGAAGATTTAATAAAAAGTCGAAGAAGCATATTTGTCCTCATAAACAGATTGCGAACTTCACGCTGAATATCATCATTGTCCATCCTATTAGAAAGTATTATGTGCCCTAAACATCTAAAAGAATACACATACTTGATGTAAAAACTGCATAAAGTCAGCTGTGGGAACGACTCAGATACAATCTGTGAACAACGTTTAAGTTGAAACACCATATACACTGTTTTATTTACATTACAACTTATATTTAAGACATCAGTATGTTTCTCAAGTATGACAAAAAGGGCTACATAACTACAATTCACATATCAATTACAGACACCAGCCTGAGTATATGAAAATATACCACAAAATAAAAATGTCAGAAAAAACGTAACTTTGATGATAAACAGAAAGCACTTCTGCAGATGTTGATGTCAAGATTATCCCACGCACTGACTAAGGTTTTCAGCCGTATGCTTAGGCCCAGTGATGTTATCAAGGACTTTGTGTTTAAGGACAAGGACTCAGAACTCAAGGCCAAGGACTTTGTCATCAAGGCCAAAGACAAATCCTCGAAGACACATCACTGCTTAGGCCTGAAAAATTCCCATCTTTCTAGTTGTAGTCTGATGAAAAATAAACACAGTTAGGATCATATTGTCACAAGTTGGAAAAATTTCAGCAATCAACTGCAGACTAACAACACACGAGTTCATGTGTGCTCAAAATTCCATTTTTGTGTCTGTCCAATGCAATGCATAGCATTGTATAGAGTATAAAATCACCTGAGCGTCAGTCCGTGCATCCAACGTTTGAGGCACCATATTTCAATAACGGTGCAAGCTAGACGCATTGTCCCAGTGGACCACCCATAGGAAATAATCCACCATGAGTCGAAAGGTCACGTGACTGATAACGTCGCGTGACTTCAAAAAGTCAAGGTCGTCACTACATTACCTTTAAGGCGCCATATCTACGTAACGGCGCCAGATAGACACAGTCACAATGGACTGGCCATAGGAAATGGCCAACCACGAGTCAAATGGTCATGACCCCAAAAGGTCAAGGTCGTGACCCCTATTATCTTTGAAGCGCCATATCTCCACAGTGGTGCCAGACAGATGCATGGTCACAATCACAGACCAAATAAATAAGTAGACTGTTTACTCACCATTCGCCTAACGCAACGAGTTGAAGCCAGTTTCGTTAAATATTCATCGTGCATATTTCAAGTGGTATGATCCACCACCTATAGTTGCGTTTTTGATGCCTAACGCGTTAGTGTTAGTTCATTATAAGTATACTATAAATACGTCCAAGCCGGAGCACGAAAAGCAGATTTTGTAGTATATTGCCTGAATACAACAAAACAAAACTCTTTAGATTTTTTTTTGTCTGCCGTGCCGTCAGCAGATATGCCTAACGCGTTAGTGTTGAATATGCCATCAAAAAACGCAGTTTACGCCACGAACGTCATTATCGTCTGCTAGCAAACCAGATTGTTTT
>Ga0056128_1007618_pt1 | contig 13654 bp, 6 predicted proteins | sample WorMetLIZISLAND2_FD_71113 | JGI IMG/M metagenome (GOLD analysis project Ga0056128, IMG submission 71113) | Marine gutless worms symbiont microbial communities from Max Planck institute for Marine Microbiology, Germany - Olavius geniculatus... ... | reverse complement strand
ATGTCGCTGAGAGGTCGTCCGTTTGACAAAATTTCACTTTTTCTAAAATTTTGCAGCCACACCTCTTAAGCAGCAGCAGAGCTGTGATGTCATATTATAAACGTCGTCACCATGGTGACGCATCATCAGCGCTGGAGCGCAGGGTTCTCAATATACCAAAATTTTTAAGACGTCATGACTTTCAAGCTAAAAGAAATGGATGTCAACAGTGTACAAAATTTACAAAATTTGGAAGTCATGCAGTAGGCCTACAAAAAAACTCTAGCAGAAATTAACATAATGCAAAACGATACGTTTTCATGAAACAAAGTATGCAGAAACATTCGAATACAGATTCTGACGTCAATTCGCAATTTATTATTGAAAAATAAACATGATAAAAGGCAGTTTGATGTGGACGTCGTGACGTCCAGGTCTTAAAATTTGGGCGTACGGGCTTAAATTTATGAATGTATTTATGTTCAGACGTTCGCTATTGAGAATCCTGCTGGAGCGCCCATAATGCTGCTGAAAAACATGGATCGAGTTGAGGCCCGAAGGGTCGAAAATTTAAGCCGCAGGCCGAGATTGAGACCCGAAGGGCCGAAAACGGAGGCCGCAGGCTGATACTATGGCAAAGATCAAGCGAACAGGGATCGTAGCAACCTGTCCGCTTGTAATAACCAAATTTCCTAATGTTTTATTGCTTTCTGTAACAAAAGTTAAACCTAGCAGTGGTTAAACCTAGCAGTTTAACTGTATTCAGATGAATAATCGCTCTAAGAATTTTACGAACCTTCAATATGTTTCAAACGTTTACTGCATTATTTAGTTAACTTCAGATTTTAAACATTTAAAAGATCCGATCTATTTAGCATGTGATTTGAACATCACTTTATTACGAAGTCACTGCTCAGTGTAAAGGTAAACGCATGTTGAAAATCTGTCAATATTCTGAAAAACTGTGAAGGTAAACTAAGTGGTTTAAGCTACTTTTCTGTATCACCCTGTACATGCTTCAGTCTGTCTCCGTAGCAGTGGTGAATTCTGCGAAATCTGCTGATAAAGTAAGCAGTTATTTTGCCGAGAATTACGAAAGACAATCACATTGCAAATTTCATTAACGATCAAATTTCCCATTCTCTTACAGTTTCATTTGACACAAATCACGTCAGTCACATAGAAAAAAAACACAAAATTTTAGCCAACATGTTTTCAGGAATAAGAAAGCGTGGTTAAACCATATGCTAATGCGCGATAAAGGGTTGCATTCAGAGTTGTTCTTGTTTCAATCGATTGATATTCCGACTATTTTGGACACCCTGTCTTCCTGGTCTTGTGTGCACACGTTTATATTGACTTCTTCTATAGTGTACGTTAGTTAAAGAGTGCCCACATATAAAAGAGAAAATAAAACAAAAGTAACCCTGAAACAAAGCTTGCATGTAATATTTTTAGGCAGTTCAGAGCAGTTTTATAAGAAAACTGTGTCAAACTGCCTTAAGCAAAAGCTCGCATAGTATTTTGCATTAAGCAGTTTTGTTTTGGACAGAAATGCCTCAAACAAGATTGCACGCTATTTATATACGTTTAGTGTCGTTTTAGTTTTGTGTTGGTTTTTATTTTACTATAGGCCTAGTACATGCAGAGATACCCTGACAGCAGGAGCAGGTGCGTCCTCCGTCCAATTAGCGACTCCTTCGGCGGCGTCATAAAAAATTATGCACAACTCGAGTACGATCCAGAGATATATTGCAATCTCTTCGTCGCCTCAAGCCGCCGAGGCCGAGAAGTTAATCGACATTAGTTACCGCGACGACTCGAAAACTGGTTTAGTATTGGCAAATTGTATATAAATCATCTGCGCATCACTACTGTAATTAGACGTAGCACAGCTCGAAGCCTGAACTCTGGGTATTTCGAACACCTGCGTCTCGATTTATGTAATTATATGGTAGTCTAGTTTAACCGGTAATTAATTTTACTATTTTCTCACCGGATTAACGGCTAATGCGACAGAAAAAAATAATAACATAGAAAGGTCAGAAAATGTCAGCAGTTTTTTTTTTAAATTTGAGACTACGAAGCGTGCAGTAAACAGCACATTGTCTACTACGGATAGAGTGGGAAATGGAGCGAATGAATTTCCCTAAGCCATTAGAGAGTTAAAAAAAAAACTGTTATGAGCTTTTTTCGGATATGAACCGGCAGAAAACCATTTCGGAGCATACATAGAATCAAAAACCTCTTTAAGTGTCAGTTTACGTGAAACGAAAAAAATATGTCGACCCAATGCTGACATATTGTGCGGCGGTCCACATACTTTTGCGTAAACCTAATCGCAATCATGCAATCATAAACATACCTTGACGTGAAACACTTTAAACTAAAAATGACAGTTACTCTTGCTCTGGGAAACGATCACCATAACCGATTTTAGTTTTTGTACTCCTTTTTGTTTTAAGAGCCAGTACGGTCAACAGGAACGGGCGTTCATAACGGCACTGCACATCACTGCCTATACGAAGTCATTTCGTGTCATAATAATCTTATTAGTGACTAATTTCATTAATAAAACTAGTCTGTTAAATAAACGTTATCGACCTAAGCTGCGCGCAACGATGGATCGCTCTCAGCGGAATCTCAAATGACGGAGGACGTGACAACCGACATGACTGACAGACAGACGGACGGACGGGCAAAACACATAACGCGGCCTGTTAGGACAGCCGCATAATAGTCATCACTATCACCTTTGCGACGAGACAGACAGGTATGATTGGCATATACAGGTGCGAAAGCTTACCTGCAATGATGATAACGGTGATCACGTGACGCCACAGCTCCAACCAGTTCATATTTCTTTCCTCGCACCGACTAACACCGGTTGCCGTCAGTCCGACCGACCCGGCTTCAGCAGCTGGTCCCCTGACTTTCCTGCAGATTATACTCTACCACACTGGTACCAGCTTCGACTGCTGCTAGTGACTACAATTTCCGGTTTATGTTTCTATCTATAGAGCAGATGGGCGCGACAAAGCGGCCCCGGCAGCTATATCGGTGTGCCTTACACGTCGTTTCATTGTACGCGCGCCATTGTATGCGACCGATGACAATCAACTTCCGGTTGCATCGATTTCCTGCGGTTTTGTTGACGCCGTTGACAACTTTGCAGCAGCAGTCTTCGCGCACTGTATCGCTAACCGCTCAAACGGCACCGACACTTCATTACGTCATCGTGACGTCAGCAATCACCAGTGATCGCTGGAATATTAACACTTCCGGTTAAACGCCACGACGCCAGTACGAAAGCAACAGCCTTGCCGACTTACGTTCCTCCAATTCAGTCAATGACATTGACTGAATTAGATTACACAAGAGAATTTAGATTCTGCGCGCCTCTTGTTGTTGTTTTTATAGCTGTCGTCGTCGTTTACTTATTTATCGTCTGGCGCCCAGTGACGTCAGCGACGACGACAACAAAGGTACAAAACGCGGGTTTCCGGTGGCGAGCGACGGCGCGTAGCAGCAATGATGCGGTCGCTGTTCGTCCGTACTCCGTAATGCTACTGCTGGCTGGCTAATGTCGGCGGGCGCGCGCCGCACAACGAACGGTTCAACTAATCGTCGGTGCGGCCGCGCGCCTCGCAGACCGGAAGCCAGTCAGCGTATGCGCGGTCAGTCGCCTCGTGCAGCGCGGAAAGAGAAGTAGAGGTATCCAGCTGATGATCTTGGACTGAAACCACAAGGTCGTCGCGGTGATCTAAATCACAACTAAATCTTTACACCGTGTCCCATAAAAACAATCCAAACTGTGTCCGATTTTCAAAAAAATTTTCGCTGATATACGGCTGGTGCAATTTTTCAAAAAAATACTTTACAAGGTAGTGTAGCGACACATTTTAACTGTGATGACAAGTTTAATAACTGTTGTATCAAATTGTTTCCCGAGTTTATCAGCAAAAGAATTTTGAAAACCGATCACAGTTTGGCAAAGGTATGATGAATAATACAAGAGATTTTTGGCAATGTGTATAATTATGTCTCTCTGCTTTTTGTTATTTGCGCATTTAAAAGGTTTACGCCAGACACAATTATTGCTGTTGATCGAAACGAAACGGAACGGAACGGAACAAAATGAACATTTACAGAAATATCGTGCAAACGTTTTGCGTTTTTTACGTGTAACCAAGCCTAAAACATTTTGTTATTTGCAAAAAATGGTTTGCGCGGATAAAACATTTGCACAAATGTTTTAAAAGGTGTCATCATGATGTGCACGGCGTGAAAATAAAAGCTGTAAAATAAAACGATCAGGCGACTTCTTGACGCCAGGCCGCAGACGATGAAAATGTTTTACACAAAACCACATTTAAATTATGTACATGTAATAGACGAGACACTAAAGGGCCAACTGAAAATGCGAGACTGGAAAATAGAGCACAAAAATGTTACTGGTTGATATACGTAGTTCTACACTGTCAGGAAAAAGTAACCCCTTAGACACCGTACAATAAAAATGTCAAATATCAATGTATTAAAAGTTAAGCGTAAGAAATGTTTTTTTTCAGATTTGTTCATATTTGTCATTTATATTGTACGATGTTTAGGGGCTTATTTTCCGGACACAGTGTATAAACGTTATGGAAGCAATGAGCCGAATTTCAACAACACTGAGACGCATATTTCATTTTTGTAACCACATTAACCACACACGTAAGCCCCTGGTTTGTTTTTCTCGCATTTTCCGGCCTTGCATTTCTGGTGCTCCATTTTCTAGTTTCGCATTTTCAGCGTCCCCGAAGTAACATACAAACTTAGCATAGCTAAGTGGCCGTTCGCCTAGCTAGTAGCTATGCAAACGCAGTACTTACGTGTTTTGAATCTCTATTGAAAGTTTACTGGTATAGTGGCTGGCGTCGTGTGCGTTCGTCACAAATTAGGCCAATTCCTGTTAACGCAAACCGTGCGTACGTGAGATATGAGCCATTTTTTGAGATTATTAACGTCATCTGACCTTAATATTTGGGACTTTGTGCTGAAAGTTGGAACACCGGTTAGTCTAGCCCCAAGGAAAAGTTCACACCAATTTCGTTTTTTTTTCTATGCATTTTCTTTTAGAGTTCGGACGAAGAGACAGTGAGACGGATAGACCGACGGACGGACAAAACGCGTAATGCGGCCTTTTAAGACGGCCGCGTGATAAGCGGTGCGTCCCACAATCGTAACGCCGACGGTGCGCCACATAATGGTGTGTCGGCGAGCGACGGCAAACAGCGACTAGAGACCCCTGGCGATTGATCGGCGCTAATGCACGCATCGCTGCATGCTATGGCACTGCATCATTGCGTCACTCGCTCGCGTCGCTCGTCAGTGTTTGTGTTTATTGTTTCTGCCGCCGACGTTTTGTCTATATAATTCACTCATCACGCTGCGACGTTCTCCCAATTCGATCACGTTACTTTCGGTACTCGTTCTTTCTATATATAAAATCGGGCTAAAGTGTTGCATTTTCTGTTTAATACGAAACAAATATTACAAAAAATACAGAGCAAAAGCACGTTTTGCAATAATCTAACAATTCCAAGATAAACACAGACCAGATTTTGCAGAATAACAATAATAAATTTCAATAATAATAATAATATCCGGTCAACTGCATAATAAAACAAATAATGGACTAAATGTAATGACACAGCATATACCGCTGTACGACTAGTCAAATTTTGTCACCGGTCAAAGGCGCCCAGTCATGACCGGTTGACCGGTCCAATATCCGGCCCTGTGAGGATCGGATAATTGATCGGTCACTGCCTTGAACAGCCTTAGCCAGTACGTACAAGCAATGGTGCTGATAAGTACCGGCTAAGACTGTGTCCCTGCGACGGTACGACGAGCACCTTACACCGGGTGCTGGTCGTAACTCCGCAGAGACGGCGGCAGCCGAGCAACTGACGACCTCAACCGTAGCAAGTACTGTATCACGAACCTCCAGACAGCCAACTGGCACGTCAAGCCTAGCAAGCAGCCTGGCTATTACTTAGGTGCAGTCGACAAGTTTGTTGCTTGCAGGAATCTCGAATTTACCACCTATATTGTACGCTAATTTTTGGTGTTCATTATTGTCACATAAATCTTTTAAAAACACTGATCCTATCCCAAACCCAAATCTTAACCCTAATCTTAAGCCCTAAACACTACACCATAATATTCTGCTAGTTAGTAGTGCGTATACTGTATTTAATGTTATTCGCTAGGGGGTGACTGCGATTTTTCGTTTTGACCGGTCAGATAGCCTGTAAACTATTTGACCGGCTGACGGTCAAATAGTCACCGCGAAATGTAATTAGTACAATTTTATTTTTCAAAAGCAGAACAAACACAGAATAAAAAAATACTGGTTAACTGCAAACTGAAATTGATAGCTAAACCGAAGTGGCAGTGTTTGAGTGCATTTAAACTCATCGAGTCGATACGTAGGCCTACACCCCGAAACGCGAAGACGGGCGCAGCTCAAGGAATTAGCGGTCAGAAGTCGGCGACGCGTGCAGCACTATGGCATGTACGGCGCATGCGTGACGAAGCATGACTTGGCTGAAGCATTATTGGCAGGTAATAGGCCCAGTCATTCCAGGTAGACCTATAGATAGCCAGGTAGACGATAGCTGGGCGGCTAGGACAATGCCAGGAAAAAACAAAGCAGCTATATACTACGTCTGTTGCCACCGCATGACTATCAAGCAGCTTTGTGGCGGTGCCGTATGACGTCTATGTAGGCCTACCCTTTAGAGCCCGAACTGCACTACTTCAACTTTTTGTAGATTTCCTACAAGCTATTGTTTTGTTGACGACTTTTTTTGTCCAGCATGTTCTGTGTATTTTTTTTTACTTTTATGACGTTTTTTAATTTGCGTGACGATTTATTTTTTTATTATTTTACGCGCGAAAGCAGATACTGCTGTAGCGCGTCTTAGCCATCGCAATTCTGTCCGTCAGTCTGTCACACGGGTGGATCAGTCAAAAACGGTGCAAGCTAAAATCACCAAATTGTCACCATCGGCTGCCTGGAAGACTTTTGTTTCAGGATCCGTAAAGCTTTCCCATAAATTCGAAAAAGTCACCCCCCAGCGAGAGCGCTAAATGAGAGCGGGGTGGGGGAAAATTTGCGATTTTCAGCCAATAAGTCGCCATATCTCAGAAACAGGCGATCGAGATGGGGATTAGGTTACTATTAATCACTAATAGGAAGTCGTACTCTGGCTTTCGATTAACACCGAAATCAATGACCTTGGATAACCTTGAACACCAAAATAGGGGTTTTATGGATTTTTTGGCGGTTTCGGGCTGCGACACACATTTTAAGAGCGAATTGCGCCGAAGATAATAGAGATAGAGAAGAACAAACTGCATATGAATTTTTTTAGCATTGAACATAGATTCCAACAGTTCAGGTCTCGAGTTTCTAGATTTAAGGAAACCTGCGTACGAGGGCATCAAAAAGCGGTAGGCCTACCCCTGTAAAAGTCGTTTTTGACCGCTGTTGGCCAGCCTTTCGTAAAAACGGTTGCAAATAGGCATGGGCATGCTGCCTATCACAACAAGCACTAGTGATAAGCTTTTTATTCGTATCAACATCGATAACTTTGACAGACCTTGAACTTCCAAAATAAGGGTTTTCTATTGATTTTTGAGCTCTTCGGCTGCGGCGCACACTTCAAGAGTGAATTTCGACGAAATGGCTAGAGATAGACTAAGACAATTTGCGAACAGGAACTGCTATAGGCTTTCGCTCGTCCCGTGAGCATTAGGTCAATTTTCTTGTAGACTTGATCATGATTGTGTAATTTGCATTTGTCAACTTATCAAAAAACGGACATGATAATTACGACGTGATAAAACGAATGTGCAACAATTCCTAGTAAAATTTGAGATGTTAAGCTCAAATTCCACTAGGAATTGTTGCACATTTGTTTGAGCTTAACATATGTAGCTGTTTTCAGCAATCCCAAAATCTACTATTTTGACTTTAGTGGAGTTGTTGTAAAACATCCTGACATGTCAAACTGTAGAGTTTTCGTAGGCGTCCATTTTTGCAGACTTGTACATTAATCTGCTGCATCTCAACTTTTGGTTTGTTGTAAAGTATTTTCCATGCCACGACAAGTAAAAACAAATGGACTTTGTACTTGACGTTTTGCCACCGTTTTTTTTTCAATAGGCGCCAGTTTACAGTGCTCGCCAGTATTGATGACACGCGGTATAATTACAATAATAGCTTATTTTCACACACGCTGATTTAATGAACCGGACCTCTGATACATTAAAACATTTAAAATACATCTGAGTGTACATTCGTTTACGTATAAGCTACATGTGTTTATATGAATCAAGGTTACAAAACAGTAGTTATCTTTTTCCAATCTATTACATGAAATTTTTCTCCAACACAAAACAACTTAGGCTTAATTGATATTACAACATGTCGCAAAAAACCGAAGCCACTCGTCCACTTTTATTTTTGAATTGCCCCGGGAAACACTGATCGATTTCAATACCTGATTAGCTGAAAGCGACAAAAACGATTGGCAATAATGTCTCTCAAAAAGACATACGTGTTACATCACCTCATCTTTAGTACAGCATGTGCTCAGAATGTTTTTTTTCTAGTACAAACGCAAGCGTTGTCTTCAATAATCGCGTGACCCGGAGCGGCTCACTCGCTGTTGGTGCGAAATCATAGTTACTTGTCCTTGGTTTGTGGCCAGGGTTTAGTTTTAAATTAAAATTAAACTCGATTAACATATGGGCCTTGGCTAATGTTTTTTGCAATACACGACTCGCATCGATGGGTGGCTGTTAACGTCGAAAAGCAGCTGCAGATTCGAAACGCTGTAGCTCTCCGTGCGGTTCCGGAAATTGTTTTAGAACTTCAGCGTAGCGTCAGCAAGCAAAAGATAAAAGAACGAGAAATAATACATTACGTCAAGCTGCCTGTCTGGCTCCGACAGTCTGATTGGCATATTATTATTACCAAAAGCAAACGCGCAAACGACTCAAAATATTATGAACAGTGCGTTAGAATTGCAAAACACTAAAGGTACGATATTGTAAAACAGCGAAGGTTTTTAAAATAACTATTTCGAACTACACAAAGACCAGGATCCAAGGGCCGAAAATCGCCGTTTGCATTAGTTATGTGACTACATAACTTAGGAGAGAAAGGAAAGGAAATTCTCCAGAAAACTACAAAATGTCCAGTAACTAGTTAATATGTCGTTACAAAGAGTCAGTATTGCGATGCTGTTAATTAATTTGTTTTTTATTTGGTTTCTTTTGATTATATAGCGAGTGTGCGCGAAGTGCGCACGTTTTATGTTGCAGCTGTTGCTTCAATTCTCGGTGCCCAGAAGCTGTGCAGAGCTCACAGTGTCGCACAGTGAAAATTGATTATCATGTCAAACCAGGTAGGCTTATGATGTCGTCGCACGCAGCATTATGCACTATGTCTCAAAAATACATGCCACTTCTATTTTTAGAATAATTTCGCGAAACATTGGCTAATTTTGATAATTTTTGCACGCAACATCAAAAAACTTGACGTAAATGACTGTAGTTTTGGTCATCTGACGTTAATACTGTCGTTACACTACCTTATGAAATTTAGAAGTCATAGTTTGGATGTTTACAACAATGAATTTATACTGGTTAGCGCATGCGTTGACTCAGAAATGATTAACTGAATAGCGACAAACACGAGTTTATCTCTCAAAAAGTCACACGTGTCACATCATATCATTTGTATATTACAATATGTGCTCATAATGTCCTTCTCCAACATGAATGCGAGCGGTGGACGTTGACGCCACTCGCCAATTGCGCATTTAATAACCGCTGACCCCGAACGGCTCATTCAATTTTGCTGCGTCATTTCCGTTTGTCGACGTACAATCTTTAAATAAATATGATTAATGTTATATAAGTAACAGATTTTCAATAATTTTGTAGTTTCGGTGATTTTCTGAGTCAACGCATGCTCTACCCAGTATGAATTCGTTGTTGAGATTAAACAGTCAAAGTTTCACAAGGTAATGTAGCGGCAGTATTAAGGTGAAATAGACAAAACTATGGTCATTTACGTCGAGTTTCTTTGTGATGTTGCATGCAAAAAATTATGAAAATTGACCAATTTTTTCATGTGTTATTCAAAAAATAAAAGTGGCACTTATTTTTGAGACACGGTATAGTCCTCCTGTACTGTCAGCTGGTGTTCATGCTATTTGTGGAATAACGATTATTTGACGAATATAATCATTGTTATACTGTCAGACAGTGACTCAGTGCTAGCTCGCTGAAGGCGCTATATACACAAGCATTGTCGGTGCCAAAGCTTGCAGCATTAGCGTTCCTCCTGTCTGCAACTCGCTAGCATAATAAGTTATATCATTATGTGAATCTGCCGAACTCCTCAACACTTTCAGAAGTACCGACAGTGGCAGTTATGTTGACAGTGGAAGAGGACATTTATTTTGACAAACAATAATATGAATAGCAGTTGATTTTTTTTCTTAGTTGTTATTTTTAAACGTAAATATTTAAACTGCTAGCGTGCTTGTGTAAATTGATTTCTTATCAGTTGACTCAGGCTGCCCCAAGTCATTTAACGAACCTGGTACGGCTTGCTCATATAAACTTCTTTGCTGCGAACTCTTAGGCTACTGGTTGTCGTGTTCATTGAGCAAATAAATGATTGATTAATTAGTTTTAGCTGTATGGCAATGGCCGATCAGCAAAAATGGCTAAATTCCAATCAATGTACTGCTGGCCTACTATCTTGCTCTTATAGGCTAATTTGTTTAGTTAATTTATTCACGCTCAATTCTGCTACCGTGTACCGCCATTCTGTCGCAGCATTTCCGTCTTTCGAGAAACAACTTTTCCTGCTCAGTGTCTTGTACGCTAGTTTCTCGTCTCTCCGCGGCTTGCTTGAAACTGATTACCTATTGCACTGAGATAGATTCTCCAGATTTCGACTAGAATTTATTCTGTAGGCCTAAAATTAAGCAACAGAAGTTTTGTGATAATGAATAGCTGCTATGTTTCCGCCAAATTTTTGAGGCCTACTACGCACTGCCTTCTATTAAGTAGAAACTCCACTGCTAGTAGGCCTACTATTGTCTAAGGAAGTGGCAGCGACGTAAAATTTCGGCGACGCAAATGAATCCCTGCTGTTAACCCCGACACTGATCGGTCGCAGACGCTACCGTTACAATTTTTCACCTTCTGCAGCAGGCTGGAGATGTGCCGTGTTACGCAATTTTCGACGAATGCCGTTACACAAAGTCAAAGTACCGCAATAACAATATCAACCTCTTCAGAGAAACCGCGTCGATCAAAAATGTCTTAAAATCGTCTCCGTTAAACTGAGACTGAAAGTCTACAGTTTTACTTCTAGTACTCCTAATTTATTTCTATAGCGAACTATATATGAGTGCGTATAAATTAAGGCTGCTACCAATTAACATCTTTAAAGGATTGATTTCCAAAAATTAATCAAAATTATTGTTACTTTGTTGTTATTCTGTACGTGTGGGCTTTATGTTTTCGATGAAGGTCTGAAAACTCGAAATATTTTGACTTTTTTGAGTGTTTTCTAGTTTGAGATGCGAACAGTCTAGTTTTTTTGTTTTTCCTGTATTTTTAGTTTTAGAATGCCTTTTTGATGAGCCTGTTTTGTATGCATAAGTTTTTGACGCGCTACAGCTATGCTGTACGGCGTTTATGGCACGGTTGTCGTTCGTCCGTCTGTCCGTCCGTCTGTCTGTTACGGATGTACTGTGGCTAACCTTTAAGTCTTATGGAAAACCTTTTAACACGAGTAATTAGCCCTGTGTCTAAAACTGAACATGCAAAATTTCGGCCGTTTAGTGCCAGGAAAACATTTTCGAAATTGGGGTTAAACAGAGGGGGTAGAAACACGTGCGCTTTTCTATAGAAAACTGGCCATATCTAAAAATCGGTGAGAGATAGGAAATAAGTAAGCCCTTTTAGCTGAGATAAAAAAAAATTATTGACTTTGGATGACCTCAAAAGTCAGTACTGCCACAGGAACTGTATAGGCCGTAGCGTGTCTTCCTTAGCGACAGCTAGGCTTCTTGTTTTATTTCTGTTATTTATTTGTTTTAGTTCCCTTTTAGGCTTTGGACTATGTTGTCAGTTTGGAGCGCGCACGTTTACATTACGGTATCGAATACTGATTCATCATTCGTGGTTATTTAGCGCCTCACTAGCACGAAGTCATTGCTGGCAGCGCGTACACGTCACAGCGACACAGCGAAGTACTCGTATAGGAGCGAGCAGAAAGAACACACGTTGTTTTGTCATCAATAATGGATCCACCCTGCATGCACTGCAGCCTAGCTATCCAGTCCAGTCCTTCCTCTGTGTCGCACATTATCACCCGTCACCGTTCCCCAGTGCTCTTTCCCGGGTTCCACTGTAAATTCCGACTCGTCTGTTTCCCTCCTCTCTGCAGGGTGTTGCTAGATGCCATTTCTGGCTATTCTAGGCCAACTTTTCACGTGACATCGGTAAGCCAAATCTAGGTGGCCTGGTGGCGCATCGGTTCGGATGTTGGACCCACCCGGTGCTTGAAAGGTCGCGAGTTCAACTATAAAGTATCTTTTTTGCCCACCGTCGGCGCTAGAGAGTTGGAGGTCCCTCAAATACAACCGTGAGGCCCCGTTAACACCGTTAATTACAAGTAGTAAGCACAGCCGGTAACTTGTTGTGAAATTACTGCAGACTTTTGACTAGTTGTGGATTAGTTGGCGAACTTGTTATACAGCAACTCTGCAGCAAATGGAACTAAGTGCAGTTTAGTCTTTTACTCATCATTGGACTGAAGAAGGATCGATGGGAAAATGAAAGAGGATGAAGCGAAGACAAAAAGAGAAACAGAATCAGAAACCAACCGCAAAGCACCGAGCACTTTTGCGTCGATCGCACAAAGCCCGAGCCCGCGTACTGACAACACTGCACTTTTACAATAATTTCACCTTGCATTAGACGGCTAGCCAGTGCGCTGTGACACCGGCGCTGTTTGGGCGCCATCGTGGTATCCCAGAAGACCTAGCCGCATATAGCGCGGACGGAGGTTTTTCTGAGCTGAGCATCGTCCGACCGGCCTGTGACGTCATCAGTGACGTCAATCAGCCCTCTGAATGGGTTCAATTATTGGTATTGGCCACACGCACACACACACACGATGCGGCGCCGAAACCAGTATTTGAGGCCGACAGACCGCGGGTCTTGCTGTCTGTCACAATGCTATGCGGGCGTCGCGCGCGCGGTTATAAATATCGACGAAAGCTGCATGCGCAGCTCGATGGCCGGCTTTCATTTCTATTCCCGCAGGAATAATGTCGTCCGTCGCCACACCATCGCCAACGCCGCGATCACAGTCAGTCAACCCATCGCACCTAACCAATACCTTCTCATCTGTCACGCGGCTACTTACACCAGTAATTGAACTCTTCGGTTTCTTTTTTGTGTTTTTCCGTTGTTATTACCTCCGCCAAGGAAGTTATGTTTTTGCCAGACTTTGTTTGTCTGTCTGTCTGTCTGTGTGTCAGCAAGATAAATCAAAAAGTTATGGACGGATCTTTCTGAAATTTTG
>Ga0056128_1007616_pt1 | contig 13657 bp, 13 predicted proteins | sample WorMetLIZISLAND2_FD_71113 | JGI IMG/M metagenome (GOLD analysis project Ga0056128, IMG submission 71113) | Marine gutless worms symbiont microbial communities from Max Planck institute for Marine Microbiology, Germany - Olavius geniculatus... ... | reverse complement strand
TACGTTTTCCTTTTTCTCGTCGCCAAAAATGTAATGATTTGATAAGCGTGTCGAGCGTCAGGCATATATACAACTTTTATTATACAGCACAATGCAAAAGTTACTGTATGTCCGTTCAGTCCGACGGTCACTCGCAGACTCTGATGCCATAGCTAAACTGCATGTAAGCGGCTGCTGCTACTGCGCGCTAGGCCTATAGGCTATAGTTATGCTAGGCCTACATGCGTATCATTACACTGACCAATGGACGAACAGAGCGAGTGGTTGATGTGTCGTGCGCGCAGTCACACAGTCACCGACGCCATTAGACGACGCTTACTGTAAGGCATTACTGCTTGGCCATTGGTAAGTTCGTCAAAAAATAAATCATGTCAGTTCAGTTCAATTACATCGCTCGGTACGCGCCATTCGTTACACATGTAGAACGTCCATGCATACAAATGCAATGTTTTTCACGTTGATAGGACTAGGTATTTCACCAAACTTCCTTCTACAGATTGAAAGATAGGCTAAGTCTAATGTAATTGTCCATCATGCTATTGTCACACGGTGAACTACTTCACAGTGCACTGCCCCACGCAATTCGTTGTAATCATATTGTTTGAAACTGACTTTTGCACTTTTCTTTTTTCTTCTTTTTTTTATCTTTGGATATTGTATTATTGATTACTTATAGTTACTATGGGCGGCCAGCGTTAATGAGCGTTTGCTTTTTTGGTAGCCCGCCTACATTGTCTAGTATTGTACGACAACATTGTATTTGTGTTTTTGGCAAATAAATACTCTCTCTCTCTCTCTCTGATTTCCTTTCTAAACAACTGTCTGTTAAATGTTCAGCAGGGGTGTCGGTTATTTAGTTAGACAAGGGGGAGTAGGAAGTTACAATTTCGACAGACAGCCGCAAATTCCGACAACAAACAGGGTACATTAGCCTATGGGCGCTAAAAATTGCAAATTTCCCCTAAATTACCTTGAATTGGGTACTTTTATCAAATCAAATGAAATCAATTATTTTTAGCCCCAACACTATTTTTGGGCAAAACTTCTCTGACAAGAAAAAATCTCCGGACAGACCACAGTTATGAAATGTAGCATTTTGTGATGACTTGCAGTTCAGCTAATTTCGCCATTTTGTTCTACGGTATTTCACGTCCATTACTATGCTGTTTTTGCACTTTATTTTGCTGAAAACTTCACATAGGCCTATTTATACGTAATTGCCTGGTAGTTATTAACTTTGCGAGCAAAATAATTACTAAAAAACTTTAAATTATGGTCTACCCAAAACAACACCATCTCCTATGAAAAAACAGAAAAAAGTGCAAAAAAAGATTCTTTGTTTCAGTTGTAAAATTGCAGCTAAAAGTTCAGAAGATTTGTGGAGACAAACACGTAATTGCATCTATTATCGCCACCATTACTATATTGTTTTTTTGCACTTTATGCTGCTGAAAACTTAACATTTTATATATAATTACCTGCTATAGCAATTACACAAAACAGCTTATGGTAGCGAAAATACCCACACTCTACTGTAACACACGTCATGTATTTGTAAAACAAAAAGTATTGCTGTAAAAGCAGACGTATATTTAACAATAACTTGTCTCAAAATGAATACTGCAAATCACTAACAACTGCAGGTTCCTAAAATCACGTGAACCAATGCTTAAATAAACCACGTTGAGAGACTCTTTCTGAAACCCTGGTGTAACCGGCAGCAAATGTGGAAAAGCAAACCACTTAAGTGCTAGGTGGCATCGCTGCAAGTCCAATATTCATTTTCGTAATATGGATGGAGTTTCTGAGCCTTCTTGTGGCGATTTGACCCCAATCTAGCATGATGTTACTAAGGGTCACGCAAGTGACACTGGCAAATAGCATCTTATTTCATCCAACCATCCAAAGGCTTTAGCAGAGTACATGCACGTTACGGACAGACAGATCACACTACGGTAACTTTTGTTGCAAGAGCCAGACACTTTTAAAGGCTATTTCGAAACCTCCTCTTTGCTCTTTACTGGAAACATTTTGTGTATCTGCACTATACAAAATAACTGTGTATTGTATCGTATTCTACCGAAAAGACAATGCAGTAGCGGATCACATTAATATGTGATCCGCTACTGCATTGTCTTTTCAGGGGCTAAGTCTGAGCAAGGCAGTGGCGGTTCTGCAATATCTGACGAGGGGGCACGGCCCCATGGCGAGTACAAAAGCATGAGCCTATCACGACGGTCTAGTAGCAGAGCCCACAGCAGGGTCAGGGGCAGCTCCCCGAAGCTAAAGCACTTTTGGTTTTTGGACGTTCAATGGGAGCCCCAAATTTGCCTATTTTCTCACATTTGGAAATGCAAAAGATCAGATATTTTATTATCTATGCAAAAATCATGGGTGGCCACGTAACTGGAGGGCCTGGAGCAAAACTGGGGGGACAGTGCCCCCACCCAGCCCAGGCCTAAAACCATCATTGGAGCAAGAAAGGGGATTCAAACTCGACACTCACTTAAATTACTCGGTAAAAGTAGAGTAGAGCAAATGCAGTAACATAAGTAGCATCGTGGGTTTAAAAAGTAGGCAGGGCAACAAGTTGGAATTTTTGGACAAACATTGCAAATTTTGGACAGAATTCGAAGAAACAATTTCAATTCTGCCCCTAAATTTAACAAGATGGGTTTTTATCCACAATTTTTGCATTTTTGATGACAATGTTCCAACAACAATTTCCAGACAAAAAGATTTTTAACATTATTCTTACACTCAAAAATTTAGGGGGGATGGAAGTAATTGGCCACGATGCTACTAGTAACAATGAGAATAACTTCCTACACTTCGGTATGAATCATGCACTTTTGATGAAATCGACACCGGTCGATGTATGGGGAATAGAACTCACGTAGTTCCGAGTACGAGCAAATACTTTGACCACACAGAGCTGACGTGAACTTCGCTGGTCGCTCGTTAATCAGAAGCTGAACAAAATACCGACTCGATGCTGCCGAAATATTCCCCACAAACTTGTCCCCACCCGACAATCTATCAACAACATTCGTTCGAGCCTTTCCAGTGCTGGTGCCACCGCAGTCGTACAGCACTAATGCAAGATTGGCAGAGAACGGTGCGAACGCACTTGTGCGGAATTTCCGTGCCTCGGCCAATGAGGGACTGTCAAATATATCGGCACTGAGAGGTTCGTGGTCATGGTACAGACCAAACGCATCAAACAGTGGAATAATCGTCTCCGCATGTCCAAAGTAGAACACCCCACGATCAGAGCTGTTGGCAAAACATATACAGCAATTACATGCACTCCATTAAATAGCATAAATCAGTCATATTATTTTTTCATATAACAGCAAGATCACCAGCAAAGGTTTGCAGCAACCAAGATAAGCCAGGCTGGTGTTGGTCTTAAGTCGGCCTTGAGTCCAACGTGTTCCAGTGGACATGGACTCAAACTTGGAACCAGACATAAACTCGCGGACTTGACTGCAAGACTGCTCGTCGAGCAAGTTAACGCAATGCAAAGTGCTCCAAAGAACTGCAACTGGATAGTAAGAAAGTAATTAAATAAGTAAAGATTGTAAATTTATATAGTGCATATGCAAAAAAATCTCCAATGTGCTCAATACATTTTTGCCATCAAACTTTTGCAAGAAAGTATGTCTTCAGCTGACATCTGAAAAAATTGAAACTCAATTCTAGGTTTTTAAGTTGATGGGTATGCAACAGCAAAGCACTGACGACCGAAACTTCAATCATTAGCACGGTCTGAACTTCCGCTGACAAACAGACCGCAGATGCATAACGACAAAGGCACGTGCAGACTGAACAGCTTGCCCAGAGTCATTACATGACAGTGATGTACCACTGCAAAGTGCATACAGACACCCAGAAAAGACTTACAGATACAATCATGAAAGACAAGACAGGTCAAAGATGTGGACAGCTATTCTTGGAAATATGTCCCAAAGCTCCACAGCCTTGTGAGACTGCCAAGTGACAATGTTAAATGTGCTCCTCCACCTTAACCTTAACCCCAACCAGACAGTCTGGTACTCGATTTACTTACTCAGGAGGGATGGAAGGCTAAAACAAACATTAATTTGTTCAAAAAAACTTGAATAAATTACAAAATAACAACACTAGATGTCAGTACATACGAATATCCGAAAACAGTATCATCCATGTGATGAAATATGTCTGCAATTAGTGGACAGCTGATCTCATAGTTGAGTGGATGACCGTAGCCAACTTTGTAGTATTGCTGCAGAGCAATACAACATGCTCAATTGTTCATGGTCATTCCTCATACACGTTGCACAATAAGCAGTGTAGCAAAGTATATTTAACTATCAGCCAAATTTTGTTTAAATATTTGTTTAAATACTTGCAATCAGTAGCCATTCTGCTACAGCTACTAAAATTTTTTTGTAAATTTGTTATCATTTGACTAAGTTATGAAAAAAAGAAGGGTGCCTCTTTTGCCTGAATACCAACTAGATAGGCTCCTAGTAAAGTGGGATCAAACTCCCCATCAGATGAAACCAACTAGAAAAAAATTCATGTATGGTATTCAAGATAAAAAAAGTTTAAAAACTTCCTTCTATCTGCCACAATATAATTCATACAAAGCAAACATAGTACCTTCAAATCGGAGGCAACCTCCAGAATATTGAGATCATTAAAGTCGAGCAGATTCAGCCAATTCCTAGTACCAAGGATAGCATGCTCCACCGCTGCCAGCTTGTATATTGCACTCACTTCATCTAAAATATCACATCATAACATATCATTTCATATAATATCATATCATATGTTTTAAATTTACAGTGCTCCCATTACATTAATTATAAAAGACCACAGATGTATTAGTGTTTGTACAGAATACAAAATATAAGGGAAACAAAACCAGTCATCCCAAACAAGGGGTTAAATGAATTGTGTTCATACCAGTAAAATATTTTTGGGAGTAGTAAGTGAATGAGTTGCTTCTTAACACAACAGTCAATTTGTGCCATAATACTGTTAATGGTAAACAACTGCAGAAATCAAAGTGATGTGGAAAATGAAGGCTATTTAGTTACAACAAAACACAAATACTGAGAACTAACAGATGCACTATACATTATGGTAATTAAGAGCAACACTGTAATCAGTATTTAGAAGCAAATCATATTTCCTGATGACTTTTGCAAGTGACAGTTGTCAGAAAATTCTCACATCACTACTTCTGTTCTTTTTGAAGATATTCTGATTTTTAATTGGCTCTAATTATTCTTGCTAACCAGCTGCAGACAATATTTTTTTTACTGCCTCAGCATAAGAAGTTTGTCAGTTTTGTCTGAGATGTCATCATCACCAACAACAACAACAACAACAACAACAACAGCATCACTAAGAATAATTCTCAAATTCATCAAAAACTAAACAATAAATTAGATTTATAAAATTTTTACTTAAGAAAAAATATCTGTCAACTACACATTCTGTTTTTTGTGACTGAAATAAATCTGCTAATCAGTTATCACATATCCAAATTTTGTCAAACTTACCGTCACTAAAATTCAAGCTGTCCACAAACAAACGACCGGCAATACGCCGAACAACGTCGGGAAACATCTTGCTACGGAATTTCTGGTATTCCACAAATGCTGTTTTGTTCTTTTTCACATCAGCGACGTAGCGAGGACATACATCGAAAAATCGAAGAAGGTCGTCCCTCTGCTGATGAGCCATGTTCACATTCCACCCCAAACCTGTACATATGATACAATAAAGATTTGCACAAAAAACTGTCAGTTTGGTTTAGTGTCTCATTTATACGAATAGCGTTCAAAACGTTTTGCAAGTCGACATGTTAGACTAAAATTTTTTTAAATATCTATACATCAATAAAACGCACATTTCTCCCAACTCGTGGGCTTAAAGCAGATATGATGTCATTGTAACTTATGACATCATAAGCCGTTTTATATCGATCTCTCCAGCCAAGCTTCTACCGTAGACTTGAGTCTTTCATTGTTTGGATAGCGGAGACCACAAAAATTTTTTTCAAATTTAGTAAAAGATAATAGTTACTGTATGTCAAGTCTCTGCTGTATGTAAGGTGGTCTTATTGTATGAAGCTAAAGTCGCAAACAGCTTCCTGGGTATTAGTGGGTAATTTTAACTTTGGTATTGGGCTGCAGTGCCGGGCACTGCCGATTTTAGGGAAGATCTTCGGGGCTCACACCCAGGCTCCCACACATCAGGGCTCCCCAGGTCGTACGTTGCAAAAATTGTCTAACCTTTCGCAAAAACAACGGACATTACTAACTGTCAACTTTTCAATAAAATTTTACTGACAACGTCAAATCCGGACGTGATATCATAATTGACATAAGTGTTCTCATTCACGGCCAGCACAAATTTCAGCTACTGTGTATTCATATTGCAAATAAAAAAATTATGAACGTATTTGTCTGGACTTGCACAAAATCACATATCCTGAGGTCTCACATTCATAAATCTGGCTGCAGACTGGAAAATTTTTGTGTGTATATTTGTGCTGTTCGTATTAGCACTCCATATCATATCTGTTTAGCACTTCATGACGTCATAAATTTCAATGACATCGCATCCGCTTTAAGCTTATACAAGTATGGGAGAAGTATAACTTTTACTGGTGAATAAATTTTAAAAAGTTTCTTAATCTAATATACGGGAGCCTATCGAGTTGTAAACTTATTCCAATTTTCTTCGTACGTATAGTTTGTTCATGGCTGGCAAATTTTGGTCGTTGATTATTTAAAATCGCAAATGAGAATTTCACGAACGTACTTGTCAGCGCTCTCATAAAAACACATGTCCCAGAGCCTCGTGTTGAAAAATCCAATGGCAAACTGAAGAAATGTCATGCAACAGCGAGCCCAATTTTACACTGTTTGCGCTAGCACTCCAAATCATTCCTGCTTAACGCTCTATGACGTCATACATTACAGTGACGTCATAGCTGCTTTAGGCTTATACGTGTTTAGGAAAACATGCATTTTATTCGTGTATAAATGTTGAAAAGTTTTTTAGTCTAACATATCGACCTGCAAAACTTTTTGAACGCCCCTCGTAGCTCAATAACAAAAAATTTGCTTAACAAGAGAATGCACTTTTTTCAACAATTGCCACTGTTAACTGAAATTAGCAATTGATCTATCCTCGATTTCTGCAAAGTTAACAATTAAAAGATTTAAATCGTTACCAGCTTTACCTTCAGCAAACCCTAGCTGGAAGTTCTTCTCACTGGAAACAGCCCGTGGAGATGAACTAGAAATGAATTTCAGATGACTGCTTGTATGGAAAGTAGACCGATACCTAGCAATACAACAAATATGTTGTACAAACGTCATTCTTGCCCAGTAAAAATAACAAATGTATATGGATAATGATAATAATAATCACATAGCAATTTATAATGTGCACAACGTCAGCAAGATGAAACTTAGGCACCAAATAATAATAATATAGTAATTCATAATGACAGCCAAGAACCCAAAAAATACGTAGTACAAAAAGTCATTTCCCATCTGTACAAAATACCTATTTATTTTATTTAATGCATGGAATACAGAGTGCATGCCATCACAGCTGGACAACAAGACAAAAGCAAAATTATTGCACAGCATTAAAAATACACAAATGGATGAACGGACAGATGGACAGACACTAGACAGTGAGTGCATGAGTGTGTAAGGTTTACGATCCTGCCCGACACAGTAAAGGTCATTTCGGGGATGGCCTTTCCAGGCAGAATGTACACAAACACAATCATAGTAATGACAGACAGACGAACAAGGCAACCACCATGAGTTAGTAACACCACAGATACACAGACAAATCAGCACCTTTAAGCGACTGACTATAACTAGCCAATGAGCTGAAACTTAGATAAAAAAATTTAATCAAATTTCTAATTATCATTCAAATTTAGCCCAGCAGTTTGAAGCCTATGCAAGTAAACAATCAAATTTTGAACCCTGTATGTCAAATTACACTATTTCTTTATATTAAAAAAACATTTTTCTTTGAAAAGTTATAAGAGTGCTTTTGATCCATACGCCTTGATTCTTTCTGAAACTTTGGTGCTTTATAAATCATTTACTAACTTACTTACTTACTTACTTAATCATATACTCTATAATGAGCAACAGCATTATTCTAAGCCCCTATTTCTTTCAACTGAACTGTAAAAGCATCATGGTAATGCAAATAACAAAAGTAAAAAAATTTGACAATTTTTCAAAGCTCGATGTAAAAATGACACTTTTTACAGCAAGTAGTAGGCCCTTTTGCATCCAAATGACACTAAAAATGATTAATATTGTTTTCTGTCTGAAATGCTAATTTTTAAACTATTTTTTCCGCAATCAAATGGCCATCTTTCATCAAAATTTCTTTCAAAATTGTGAACTTTGTCTTTTATTTAATATGATGAACTTTGCGATACTATTCGATTTTAATTTAACAACCCCAAATTTATCATTGCCCTACCATTGATACCTTTGTGCAGTTCTGTGTCCGAGCTCCCACTGTTCTCTGGCGCCAGTTTCAGCAAGTAGCGAAGCTGTGGAAAGTGGAAATGAGTCGAGTACCGACTGCAGACTTTTGACGACCACAGGGCTAACTTCTCGTTGCTTCAGTTCTGATATGATGGACTGGCCGTTGAGTATGTCCTTCTTGCCCGGGTAGCGAATGCCATGCCGTGACAGCACTACCACCTGATGATATCACACTCACCGCATTAGTCAATCAATCACTAAGCCACAGTAATGTTAATACGTGACCTTGCCAAAGCTAAATTATAAGCCCTAGCCCGCAAATAGTCTGGTCTTGGCCTTGGGACTATGTTGGCCTTGGCTACAGAAGTTAGGTCAAAAATTCAAACTGGCCAAATCTGGCGAACTACTAAATTCACGATTAACTTTCCACTTCTTATAATGTCAGTAATGTTATAAAATTGTGCATTCAAAAAAAAACTGCAATACTTCACCTTTTGTTGTCAGCCTGTACCACTAGCAGATGGCCTTGGCCTTGTGACTCAGTGGCCTTGGCCTTGATGTTGTTTGGCCTAGGCTTTGGTCAGATGGCCGTGACCTTGACTGTTATAGCCTCATTAACATCACTGGTCAGTCAGGCAGTCAATCAGTCCAGAACCACTTACACCAAATGACCAGCAATTCATGAGCTAACAGCATAAAACCTAACTAAAACTGCAAAAAATGACCAAAGGAAACAACAAAAGAAAGAACTGGAAACTTATAATACTGTCGGCTGATAAACTGAGCACCTGAACTGGTGGACAGCAGAAATCTGTGTCATCCACGCTCTCAGACTGCTTCCCACAACATGTGTTATTGTACGTATTCTTGGTGCCAAATCTATTGAACGGCAGAACAGGTAAAGGCTGAGAGCTGCAGTGAACACTAAAATGTAGGACCAATAATGCAGCTGCTACAGATCTGACTCTATGTGCTGTTCTGCCCATTGTCTGTAGTTGATGAGCCATAAATTGCATACAGTAACCTGCACAACAGAAATAATATCAATCAATCATTTTGTTTGCTCATATGTAGGCCTTATAGGGAATAAAATGTCGAAAATACTTCTTCAGTGAAAGGGTTGTAAATGCTTGGAACAGACTGCCCGATAAAAATGTGGGTGCATGTAATATAAATGCGTTCAAGGTTAAGCACTTGATGGGGCCCGCACTTGATAAACAGACGATGAGACATGGACATTCAAAGCACCTAGTGCTTCTTGGACAATTAACTGTAACTGTAACTGTAACTATATCTCAGGAACTGTGTCTGGTATCAGAGTAGTGTATTTGGGGTCAGTGGATCCAATGGTGCATTGGTGCTACTTCCAATCAGATCAAATCCAAGATGGTGACCAGTCACCATCCTTTAAAACTTCAAATGTAACAATCTGCATATAAAATATGCAGTGACAAAGTTTATATAAGCAAGATATGCCGACCATCAGAAAACTTGGGCAGCTTTAGAACTATTACTATACAAGTCCTGAGACAAATTACATAAAAAAATTAAATGTGCCTGCAAGCTCTCAGTAATAAAAAAACTCGCACTGAAGAGAAACATCTGAGAAACTGAGTAAAATCAAGATGATGGTAAAAGGTGGATGTGCGGATCTGCAAATGTGGCAACAGGTAAAAGACTGATGTCGATGACATCCCTCTTTTACCCATCGTACTCAGCCACGCCTCTGGACCAATAAGCGGTGTATAACCGTGTATTAATTTGGGGCCTTTAAGCGCCGGACGTTTGGGTGCCATGCTCTGTGACAAACACCGAGAAATGTTTTGAAATTACCGTACTTTGCACATCATTCAAGTAAAAATCGTAAGTTGACAAAATAGGTAAGTTGGCAAATCTGGGTTTACAATAGTAACTTCCTGTTGTGATCTGTTGTTGTTTGTCGTCGCGTCGTCGTGCATCGTCGTCATCATACATCATCATCAAGTGTTCGGCGCATTGTCGTCGTATATTGTCTCTGTGCGTCTTGTCACGCATTGCATCGTCGACTCATGTCAACGTTGCGCTTCATAGTGCGTTACTGCGCGTCGTCGTTGTATCTTGCATATCGTTGACTTGTCGTTGACAAGTGACAAAGCATACCATTTTTTCCTGAGTAAATGCCTAGACAAATTAGCGATCAGGAATTAGGTTATTGTCTAGGCCTATGCAGAGTGTGAATTGTGAAGAAATTCACAGCTGCAGACTTCAAACGACTGCCGCCTATAAAGCGTCCGCTGAGCAGTTAATTACGGAGCGAATGATTGAAAAATTCAACAACTTTCACGACTGGTAATGAACGTGACAACCGTTATCCGCACATCCGTTTTTACCCAAACATCCGCATTTAGCATCCGCAGATTTTATCCGCCTTTTACCCGTTGCCACATCCGCACATCCGCAGATCCGCTTATTACCCATAGCCGTAAAATCAACACTTTGAATAGAATGCCATTTTCCTCCTCCACTCTTATCTTATTTAGCTTATCAACATGGCTGGATAAATAAATGGGAATACAAGAAAACCGCACAAAACATGTAACTAAACGACTTACGAGCAGAAATCATCATAGAAAGCCTTCACTTGTTAAAATACGCACAGTTTTAGTCTTTTGCTAGTTGCAACTACATAGTAAACAAACCCATATTATCGCCCACCATAGAATAGATATTAGATAACATTACAGTTAGTGATGAGCCTATTGGCAAAAAATAGAATTTCAGGTAATAAAAACTCAAGTATTGTGAAAATACTGCGTAATTAAAATTGCCACGATAGACATTATGAAATGCAAAAAAATAAGCTTCTCAGAAAATCTGTGTTACTGTGTTCAGTGTGCTGCACATAAGAAACAACAGCTAATCATATTTTTACGATTCTTTGCGTTCACTACATGGATTCTCGTTGACGTTAGATGGAGAAGATGACACTGCTATGACGTCATTTAGTGTTTACATTTTCATTAGGTTTATTAAATGTCAGTGTGATTTGTTTAAGTTTTGTTCTAGAAAAGTTTTTATTGTCCTTTATAATTATCCTAATGGATGATGACGACGAATATGACGATCGTGGTAAGATTGCAGCTGTTTAGCCTACTTGTGAAGCGTCTAATCTTCGATATTGCACGAATTTCTATTGCAAACAAACTTTCAGTGTTTAAAGACTTTAAACCAGCCCACCCATAATCTGTTAGGTGTACTCCGACTTTCACTCAGCTACTCAAAGTAGGTTTTAAAATGCACCAACCACTTCATTTTTACCAAAAAACGGATTTTTGCAGAGGGAGTTGTGCCCCCTCTTAAATCCCTTCCCCGGCAGGTAGGAAAACCCTTTTCTATTCTTACCCCACCTTTCAAGTGCTCCCAATATCCAGATTTTGGTTACGTCACTATGACTATAGGCAGTAGTTCGGCTTGGGATACCTATATAATTCTTCACACATTTTGCGCATTCAACATGTATCTGTAGACCTGAACTGAAGTGTGTATCCGTGTTTGTTTTTGCCGGTCCCAACCGCCTAACTCCACCGCCCCCTAACACCACCACCCCAAATCCTTAATATAAAAATGACCATCGTATTTTCACGCTTCGGAGCAGCTTAGGGGTTGTCCATAAATGACGTCATACAATTTTAGGGAAAAATAACCCCCCTCCCCACTTTCGTCACGTTTCGTCACGCTGATCTAGACCCCCAAGTATGACGTCACAAACTTTTAACTTCCCCTTCTTGTAGTCTGTAGTGACGTGCATGTGACGTGCGTGACGTCACGCGATCTTTCACCCCTCTCCCCCTTACATATTTATGAGTTTCAAACACAACACAATTTGTTGTATGATACAACACATTTTACGGGGCACAGCCGTCTGTGCCTGGGGCCGTGGGTAGACACCGGCTGCGGTAGGCCTACATCATTCTCCGTCGGTTGCGCCATGCGTGCTGTACCATGGAGTCCTGTATAGTGTACTAGCGCAATTATCCACGACTTCCATGGCCAGGCCTTTCTGCATGTGACGTGCGTGACGTCACGCGATCTTTCACCCCTCTCCCCCTTACGTCACGCATCGTCACAATATCGCAAACCCCTTCCTCCATTGGAGCGTGCGTCATTTATGTACGACCCCTTTGGGTAATCTCCTGACCCCACCTCGTCGTTGTCATATTGCGGCTATGTTACGTCACAGATAAGACTGCTGAGGAGCAGGAGGTACCGACTGAGGAGGAGTTTATGAGAGAAGAACAAGCCAAGAAGAAGTTGGAAGCACTTGGACGAATTTACCGTGCGTCCGTCTTCGTACCTCTTTACTTTCTAGTCACGTGACTGTAAAAAACGCACCATACAGCGACGTCGTGGGTCGGGGCATGTTTGGCAATTGTCCTTCTCCCCCTTTTCGCCGAAAATTTCAGCTGTTTAGAAAATAATCACTCTGAAAATTTTCTCCAAAAAGTACATGGCTGGAAATTTTCGAGTTGGGGAAAAATTTAGGGGTAAAATTGAAATTTTGAACACTCATGTCTATTTCGTCAAAAATCGGATGCTGCAGGCCTATGTCAAAAAATTGCAAATTTCTGCTTCCGTCCCCGAACTTTGTGTCGCACGACCTAACTGGTGCTAAGTATATGCTTTGCAATGACTTACTGCAGTCAAAAACGGATCGGTATGTCGCAGAAACGACGACAAAATGATGTCTACACGATAGGCTTATCTCATTATGAACCGCTGACTTAGCTTAATGTAATTTAGCATGATCACGTACCTTGACAACTTCTAGAACGAACTCTGTTGAATATCAAAGTTATGGTCAAGGTCACATGAGTTTATTGTGTGTTTCTTGTATGCATAATACTGCTTGAACCATGGATTGGCGAAATGTAATTCCCTAGATGGCGCCACTGCTCGCGGTAACGCCTGCGGCTACCCGCGAGCAGTCCTTAATCTTATGTGGTCGTTTACAATGATAATCTTTATTTCACCAAATAAACATTGGTAGACAAGAAAAAAAAAACAACAATATAGAGTTAAACTCGCAAAATTGTCATGTTGAGCAAACAGCTATATAGACAAGAATATCCTACAGGGAAAAAACC
>Ga0056128_1007615_pt1 | contig 13658 bp, 7 predicted proteins | sample WorMetLIZISLAND2_FD_71113 | JGI IMG/M metagenome (GOLD analysis project Ga0056128, IMG submission 71113) | Marine gutless worms symbiont microbial communities from Max Planck institute for Marine Microbiology, Germany - Olavius geniculatus... ... | reverse complement strand
CATCGTCCCACATAAATTGTAGTTTTGGTCCGGTGATTAGTCAGATGAAATCAACTTGCAAAATTCAACAATGTTTGATGGTCTTTTGCGTTTCCAAATTTCAGAAAAATGGGCGAATTTACGGTTTCCATTGAACATTCGGAAGCAAAAAGTGTTTCAGCTTCAGGGGGGCTTTGCCCCCCTGATCCCCCGACCAGGGGCTCTGCCCCTGGACCCCGCTGGAGGCTCCGCCCCCAGACCCCCTCTTATAGGCTCGCGCTCCGTGCGCTCACCATGGTCCCCCCTTGATTGCGGCCCGCCGGCTGGTGGAAAATTGACTAAGTGGCCCGCGGTGTCAAAAAGGTTGGACAGCACTGGCCTAAACAGTACAAAATATTGAAAATTGCATCAAATATAATTCACTACAATTTATTATTACTTACGTTAATGGAATGACACTTAGATGGACAGTTTTTTTTCCAACAAGTGAGTTATCCAACAATCTAGTTCATCTCTTTCATCTTCCAAATATAGTGCAAATCCTTGTGGAAATATCAACTAACAGTCTCATTTCAAAATATCTACAATTATTACCCACAATAATATCACAAGATAAATCCTAAGCGACTGTCAAAGAAACTGTAGCACCACAAAGCCTGTCCTGCCTGCTAACATTTCTGCCAAACTATTCACAAATAAAAGTAATTAACTGATGATACACACCTTCCACTACAACAGATTATGCAGTCTAGTCCCTATATGTGTAAGCATTTGTATATAAATGTATTATGTATTACCATTTCGTTCTAGCAGAATATGTCAAAGTGTATATTAAACAGATTTTGGACTTTTTGGGTGAATTTTTTTCTGAGAGGTGCAGAATGGTCTAGGGACAAATCGAATTAGATGCTGTTTGTGTTATGGTCAATCAACAGTTCTTCCATAGAAGTCTGCTGCAACTGAAGTAAGCAAAGTCAATGAAACAAGAAGCCCAGCTGTTGCTAGGGTGGGGCCAACCATACTGGTTGTGACTGCCCTTGAAGGTCATCCAAGGTGGATGATTTTTATATCATCTGAAAGAGCATTTTTCACTTCCTATTAATGATTAGTAGTAACCTTGGCCCTTTCTCGCACCGTTTCCGAGATATGGCCACTTATAGCTTGAAACATTCCATTCAATACTGAGTTATGACCATTCAAGGTCATCGATTTATATATCATTTGAAAGCCAGTATGCAACTTTCTATTAGTGATCAATAGCAACCTAGGCCCTATCTTGTACCATTTAGACACAATACATCCGTTACAGATGGATGAACAGACAGACAGACAGACAGATGACAATCACGACAAAGGGCCGACCTTTAGCTTAGTGCTTAGCAATTGGCCCAAAAAATAAGTCTGCCTTGTACAAAAATACTGCGCAGCTGTCCAGCCAAAGCTGCTCAACCCCTAGAGACTGAGCTGGAGGTTGTGCAGCTGGATGCAATCTATAAACTAAAAAATGGCACACTGGTTACTTCTGCTCTGGAGAATGTTCACACAAATTACAGTATTCTATGCCTTTCTGTTTGCAAGTTATAGCACGCAGACTGAGGCTGCATTCACACAGAATACAAGAGTAAGACTACGAGTCCAGGTTTCGGTTTACAGCTCGTAGAAGCTTCATTTGTACGAGTGGAACATTCACGGTCACTTGTAGAAGCACATAACTCAACGCAAACCGATCATATTGAATGAAATTGAATCAAGAAAATGCTTCAAGAATAAACAACGATGAATAATTTTACAATGACGTCAGTTTTGACATCAAATATGTGCCACAGCTTCTGTACATTATATTATTGTTATTTACGGGTAGTTTACTTTGCACGAGTCGGATAAAAGCATGACCTGCCCAGAAACTACTTGTATGAGTGAAATTTACAGATAACCTGTACTCGTATATACGTGAACAGTCGCCAATGAAATACACGCAAACTCGCGTTTGCTGGAACTTGTATACGGGAACCCATACAGTGCCGAACTCATACTCATGTTTGTGTGAACGCAGCCTGATGGACAAAACCCACATAGTGGTGTATTAAGTCAGCTGCACAATGATTATTACAACAACTCAAGGCAAAATGCAAAGTGTATCCAGAATGTACATGTTAAACACAGCCAACTGAAGGTATAACCACAATGACGATCGTTGATCAGAGTTTATCACAGTGAACCGGAATCAACTCCCGAAACAGGTGACGGTCGTTCCAAACAGTCAAAGTCTATCAGAATCTTACTTCTTTTCTTCACAAATGCTCTACAACATGGCAAAACACCAAGCTAAGACAAGATAAACTTGCAAGACTATCTGACCTTAGATTTTATGCACGAAAGCAGCTACTGCTTTCAGCGCGTCTTAGCCATCGTAATTCTGTCTGTCTGTCTGTCCGTCCGTCACACAGGTGGATCCGTCAAAAAAGGTGCAAGCTAGGATCACCAAATCTTCACCATCGGCTGCCTGGAAGACTCTGTTTCAGAAACCGTAAAGCTTTTCCATAGATTCAAAAGGGGTCAACCCAAACAAGGGCGCTAAATGAAAGGAGGGTGGGAAATTTCCGATTTTTAGCCAATAAGTCGCTGTATCTCAATAACGGTGCGAGATAGGGCCTAGGTTACTATTAATCACTAATAGGAAGTCATACACTGGCTCTCGACTGCCACCGAATTCAATGATCTTGAATGACTTTGAACGCTAAAATAGGAGTTTTTATGAATTTTTTTGGCGATTTCAGGCTGTGAGACACATTTCAAGAGGGAATTGCGTCGAAACCAACTGAGATAGACATGAACAAGCTGCGTATGAAATTTTCAGTATTGAACTCAGATTTCAACGGTTCAAGGCTCGATTTTCTAGGTTCAAGGAAACCTGCACACGAGGGCATCAAATTGCGGTACCCCCGTACTGCGACGAAATGGCTGGAGATAGACTGACAGTTTGCCAACAGGAACTGCTATAGGCTTTCGTGCGTCTCGTGAGCAGTAGCTCAAATTTCTTGTTGACACAGTTATCCAAGATCAATTTCTAAAACTGTATTAATAATGTTCATCCTGTAGGTAAAATAAGTAATAAGTAATTAAGCAATAAACATTTACAATGCAGCTAATAGCCAACTAAGTCGGCTCAAACTGCTGCATTCTACCAGTTGCACTTGCCAGTCTTTTAACTAAAACACAAGCTGGTTGGTGATGAACGAAATCCGTCACTGAAAAAAATAAAAAAAAAAATAAAACTTACAGATAAGATGAAACAGTCATGGAGTCACGTTCAAATGACAAAAAGAGGCGTGCAGTTTTCAGTTCGGTAAAAACCATGTTTTTCGGTTTAGGTTTCAGTTTTCGCTCGTTTGGCTTTGCAAAACCTGTGGTTTTCAGTCTTTACTGTGCAAATGCCAAATTTTGCTAATAATTATAATTCATCTACTGAAATGTGAAGCTACAAACCCGAGTTACAGACAACTTTACAAGTTTACGTGTCTCATGGTGATTCAACTAGCCAACGCAGGATAAACTAAGCTTACATCGACAAGCAAACAAGCACTTTCCACGCTGCATGACATTACATGCTAACACCTTTGACTTTGACCAACGTAAGGATGCTTGACAATGTGTCAAAGTGTAATCCACATTAATGTTATTACTTTCTGAAAGGACTGGTTACTTATAGAAAGCCAAAGCCCCATTGTTTCTATATAGAGTTTAGTACGACTAATTATCTGTACTAATAATGTTTATCACCACAAGCTGTCATTTGATGAATTTTAGTGCACAGTTCCGATGGCTAAGGTTGATATCTGTCACCAAGTACTCACAATGCAGCTAAAGTACTTAACTGAGTGGCAAAAGTGTGGAAACCATCTAAAAGCTGGTGGTTCAGTTTCTTAAGAACCGCATCCTGAAAACTGAGTTTCCAGTATTCAAAATTAAATGTCGGTTCACTTTGTAAAAACTGAAAACCAAAATTCACAAAGGGTTTGCACACCCAGACAAAAAACATCTTGCTGCTTAGCAGTGAGCACTGGCCTACAATTTATTCGCAGTGAAACACTGAAAATTGCAGTAAACATGGCAAAGCGTGTGGGTTAGATGTGTGAAACGTGAAGAAACTGACGTGAGTTTGACTCCGGCCATCTCCAGCAGTCGTCGTGATGCAACCGTTTCCTGCTTATCAGCATGCTTGTCACAAGCATAGACAACTTCGCTGATGCCGGACTGTATGATGATTTTGGCACACTCGTTGCAAGGGAACAGGGCTACATAGATGGTGCAGTCCTTAACATTGGCGCTGTTCTTGTTCAGGATCGCATTCAGCTCCGCGTGACACACTGCACCACAAACATTCAATTGTAACAGCATCTGGGATTTTCATGCATGTTACACTAAACATTTGCCTTAAGCCACTTAAACTTTCAAAAAACTGAGAATATCAAAAATATTTTAAAATTTCAAATACACAAAGTATTCGCTGGACATTTATAGTCTTTGGTGGTGGCTCTTATTTCAATTTGTGGCTGCATATCAATTGCATCTACAATCCAGTGACTGGTAGAACCGATGATGATGATGATGATAAAATATTTGGCGGAAAACAAAAGCCACAAGAAATTTGGGCTAATGCTCACGAGACACGTGAAAGCCTATAACAGTTCCTGTTCACAGTTCATTCATGGACTGTGCGCTGCAGCCGAAGACCGCAAAAATCAATAAAAAAACTGATAAAAAATAAAAATAAAAATAAAAAAAGACTGGCCAACAACGGCAAAATGATGACTTTTGCAGGGGTACCGCTCTTTGATGCCCTCATGTGTAGTTTTTCATGTGTAGGTTTAAGAAAAAACCTAAACAAAAAATTTGAGCTAATGCTCACGAGACGCGCGAAAGCCTATAGCAGTTCTGGTTCAGCAGTTTAGCTGAAAATTGGGGTGTTCATGCTAAGTTAATAAACAAATACCAAATTCACTATCTGGATTGCATAACGATAGTTCTGTGCAGCTGACGGTGAAGATTTGGTAATCCTAGCTTGCACCGTTTTTGACTGATCCACCCGTGTGACAGACAGACGGACGGACAGAATTGTGATGGCTAAGATGCACTGAAAGCAGTAGCTGCTTTCGCGCGTAAAAATCAAGATTTAGACCATTGAAATCTATGTTCAAGGCTGAAAATTTCATACGCAGCTTCTCCATGGCTATCTCAATTGATTTCGGCACAATTCGCTCTTGAAATGTGTTTTGCAGCCTGAAATCGCAAAAAAATTAATAAAAACCCCTATTTTGGTGTTCAAGGTCATCCAAGTTCATTGAATTTGGTAGCAATCAAGAGCCAGTGTACAACTTTCTATTAGTGATTAATAGTAACCTATGCCCTATCTCGCACCGTTATTGAGATACAGTGACTTATTGGCTAAAAATTGCAAATTCTTCCTACCCCCTCTCATTTAGCACCCTCGTTCAGGGTGATCCCCTTCAAATTTATGGAAAAGCTTTAATACAGTTGCTAAAACTAGAGTCTTCCCGGCAACTGACGGTGAACATTTGGTAATCCTAGCTTGCACCGTTTTTGACTGATCCACCCATGTGACAGACAGATGGATGGATGGACGGACAGACAGAATTGCGATGGAGCAAAACACACTTTTTTTATCAGATTCACTTTGTCTGTGTTTAAATAGATCATACAGGCACAAACCGTATGGATACTTGGTTTCGAGCCAGTTACTGCGAGTTCGTTCCCAAGGCAACTCATCGTCACTGCAGCCGTTCGGCATACCGTTGTATCCTATACCTATGATTTTCTTCTCCTTGTTGACCACGCATGCACCAACCTGTAAATATTACACAGTGCTACTAACTCCTGGACTGCACAGCATAGTACACAAACATGCATCACAAACCATAAGGTAAATCTGTTTCCCGCTGGCAATCATAGTTTCGTCTGCATGATAACTCATCCTTCCTTAATGCGACGGTGTGACTATTCAGCAAGTCACTGTATCTGCATGCTACTGTAACCTATATACACGATCATTGACTCTTTGTTAACCATACATGTCATGATGTCATACATAAACCTAAAATGCACACCACTAACTACACAGCAAATAGCGAATTCCATGGCCTAAAAATCTAGGTGCTGTGGAATACAGATGACCATGCATAATATCACGTTTCTTCTCCTTCTTGACCACGCATTACCACTTCATGCATGACCACTGTCTATGCCAAAAGCACTTGAAGCATTATTTGTAATAAAATAACCAGAGCTGTCGAATGAACGCGTCAACTCAACACACATTTTAAAAAATTACTGTGCAAACAAAATTCACTAAATTCTATAAAGCAAGAGTTCAGATATTTCTTTGGACCATGAGGAAATCTTATGATCAAATAACATTCAAGTAATTAAAAATTGTTTTGTTGTCATTCCATCACTACTGTCACAGTCCTGTGACACAGCCACAAGTATGGCAGTTGTCGTTCCAGCCAACCTCTCAATGTAGTCCACAACTTCAACAATACAATAATGTGATAATTAATGCATTAATGCATGCATCAAAGTCCTTAAAAAATTAATGCCCCAACAGCACTAACAATAACCTTTGAACATTTTGCACTGACAGTCAGATGTGTGGTGTGCTACCTAAAAACTGTTCAAGCACTGCGGACTTTTATGCTTCAAAAATTTGAGTAGCATGAAGAAACACTGTTCTGTACAAAGTCTGTTACTTACTGCACAATTCCAATAAAACAGCAATTAACCAACAGTCAAATCACAAATCATAATCTATTACACCCTTATGGACATGTAACAGGCAGTTCTATAAGAAATCATAAAATGTACCGGTAACTAAAAAATATGTCAGCCCAGTGCTGACATTATTTTTTATGATGGAACCTTTCATACAGACCTGCACAAGCCTAACCATATCCTTTTACCTTTTGGTCTAAAAGTTGGTGAATTGGTAACTCTTGCCCTGAGAAATGTTCGTATCAATTTTAGTTTTTCTTCTGTACCTTTTTCCGGTATGACCAATTACCACAATGGATACAACAGACCACAACGGGCCACAAACTGACCAAAACAGACCAAAACTGATCATAACGGACTGTAATGACAAAGATGACGATGTAAAAGACAAAGAGAAGAGACATCTTCCTCTGTTTTTACTGTCATCTTCGCTGTCCATTTCCCATTGTCTCCCCATCTCGTTTGACTTCGCCATCGTCGACATCTCCGTCCGTCCGTTCAATCCATCATCTTAGTCGCCATATGTTCGTCTTTTACGTCATCTTCTCCATCATTATGGTTCGTTGTAACCCTGTTGTGGTCTGTTGTAGCCTCGTTGTGGTATTTAGTCATACCTTTTTCTTTTCAAGTTAGGAGCCTATGTTGAACAGATGAAAAGACGAGCAGCACCCATAACACATACTATAAGCGCAATGTAATAAAATAAAAACCAAAGATAAAACACTGTTATCACTTTAGTCTAACCAAGCGAAGAGTCGACCTGTGTAGAAGGATCTTTGCTGCGCTGAGCTGACAGAAATGCAACTGCCATAAAATATTCTGGCCATTCCAGATAATCGAGTCTTTTCTTCCTCATGTCACTGTAACCAGTATAATACATACACTGAAAGTCAACATAATAAAACACATGCAGAATTAGTCTTTGGTACTAGAAGCAAAAGTTCCATGTCATGTCCATGTGCACGTTTTACTCACCATTCCACACGCATGGCATTTCACACCTTACGCCCCGCATTTTATCAACCGCCCATAAAGCGGTATGCTTGAAAACTGCAGGACTCTATAGAAAGACAGCAGGACACAAATAATAACCGCAAAACGATTTTTAAACGTGAAAACAAGACTTAACCTTCCAGTAGTTCAGTAAATTTCAGTAAACGCCGCTAAACAATGAAAAAATAACAAAATCAGCACGCCACCAGATGCCTAGAAACAGGGACAAAATGCCACACGCCGACGATGAGACGCAGGCCACGTACCCGGACGCCAAGGGTGTGTACGCCGTACGTCAGACGTGCGCCAAGATGCTTAAAATTACAATGTACATCACTCATGTTTTCAGTGTTTGCACATTCATTCACGCCACTCCCGTTCTCAAATTTTGTACTGGCTAAGCTTACAATCAATACATTTACCGGTATGTGTCCTGCGGTTTTCTTGCACCTCCTAAAATATTAGTATCGCCGCATAACCACTATAATGTGGCTAAATAATGCTCTAAAATTAAAGAAAACATATAGTTTTACTGCTTTAAGCACTTTTTGGTGCTTATTCAAAGGGTTTTGCGGTGTCCTATGGTGTCCTGCGGTTTTCAGTCATACCCCCATAAAGTGTAACACCGTGCATACCTTAAAGTGAGAGATTTAGTGTCTTCGCATACATCAGTATTCATTATTGACAAATATATCGCATAAATCGCAACATTTACGGCGGGAAATTTTAACTTTAATATCTACCATAGAATAGTAAACCAAATGTCTATTTTTAGTTCCACTGTCGCTAGAGCTGTTCCAAGTACTCGTATCTTAACCACTGCAGTACTCGAATACTAGTACAGAGGTACTGAGCGAGCTTGAACTATACCTTTCAGCTTGCGTACTACATACTACAGATTTATCTTTTACAGGGCTTTACGCCTACTGAACAAATAAAATGTCAGTAAACAATAGGCCTAAAATGTAAATCGTCCTCAGAAAAGGCTAGCGTATAAACAGCTGTAGCGTTTTTGGCACGATGTGTCGTCTGTCTGTCCGTCCGTCACGAATGTATTGTGGCTAAACGGTGAATCATAAGGGGTCGGCAATGGGGGCGGACAGGGCGCTGGCGACCTCCTATAGGCTGTCAGTCTCCATCTTCAGCGGTTCGGCCGCAATTTTCAATGGAATGTTTCAAGCTAAGTGGCCATATCTCAAAAACAATGACAGATATGAGTTATAATAAGTGTAAAAAAATAATGGAAAACATATTGGATATCCTTTCGAATAATTTGAACCGTTTTTGCATAAATTTTCAATGTAAATTAATGCTGGTTGGCGGCTGCAATTTTGCTTAGTTAACTGCGCACGCATTGACAATGTATTTCAATCGTGCGGCCCTAACCTACAAGCTGTGCAATATTTTGCTGAAAGATGAAATCGTATGCTGTAGCTATATGTAAAAATTTTTGGCACTTATTATAATTCACATTTAACATAGATATTCTAACGTCTTTGGAACAAGTCGATGCTACTACAGACCGACTTGACCCGACTTGGAAGACCAAAGTCGACTTGATCGACCCGACTCACAGGTCTAAACCTGATGTCATGTAGCAAGAACAAACACAAAAATGCAGATTCAGAATATAGACAGTCAAATATGATGTTGTCATCAGAGCAAAACACATACATATAACTCTCTAAAAATGTGCACAGAATCATAGATATATGTCAGTTAAATATTTTGCAAAACTGCACAAACTGAAATGTATAAAAACAACTAGCAGACCAACATGTACAAATACGGCTCAGAACTCTTAGCAGTAATGACAATAGAGTTAATTATAACTGCACAATCAACTGTAAATATTGCAATACAAATCTAAGTACATATTTTATACATGTATACAAATTGATACATAACGCTGCATTTCAACAGAATGCTAAAAATATATAGCACACAACCTAAACACATCTATCACCTAAACATTCTCCCTTATATTACCTTAAAAATACATGTTTTAATGGCCATTTTCTACATGAACCTGGAATAGCCAGTATCCAATGGTACACTATGACCACGTGGTATTGAAATCTCATATACACGGTGTTTCATAAAAAGGACCTCTTTTTGTTTTTTTCATAATTCACTCAAATGATGATCCATTTACACAAAATGGGTACCAGTTGAAGCTGAAGAAATACTAATTTAAAATATTGCAACAAAATATGGCAGTTGATTAAATATTCTTTGCTAGTCCTGATGTAATGCTGACGTCATGATGTGTCAAGGGTACAAGCTGGATAGTCTCAATTGGTGCTGTCAGTTGCTACCCTGCTTCGATGGTGACCTTAATCTGGTTCGCTAATGAAAAATGGTTATTCTTTCAGCACTAAGCAACATGGGGACATGAAATCAGGCGTCTTGCAATAGTAAAACTCAACCTTCTCGCAAGCTCGGTGTGCTAGTGCACTGTCTTGCTCGAACACGTAAAAGTTCAACTATCCCCAAAGACACGTAAATGCCATCGCTATGTATGTTTTTGTAACTGTAAAAGTAAAACTTCAACAATTTGTCATGAATAAACCAGATTGTTCAGCATTGGAGCAGGGTAGCAACTAACAGCACCAGTTGAAACTATCCAGTTTGTACCCGTGACACATCATGACATCAGCATTACGTCAGGACTAGCAAAGAGTATTTAATCAACTGCCATATTTTGTTGCAATATTTTGAATTAGTATTTGTTCAGCTCCAACTGGTACCCATTTTGTGTAAATTGGTCATCATTTGAGTGAATTATGAAAAAGTTACTTTTTTATGAAACACCATGTAGTATCTTACACAGTGATGTTGTAATATGGCGGCAGGAAGACAGTGTTGCACACCATAAATTTTGGCTACTGGAAAATTATGACAAAATGTTCTTTATGTCTGAAAATTTTTGTCCAAAAATGCAAAATTTTGTTCTGACAACAAAGTACACTGTGTCCCAAAAAAACATCCCCGACATTCTTGACTGTAACTTGAAAACCAATTATCAGATTTTGATAATTTTTGGTAAGAATATTCTTGACACAACTTGGCTTCAAATGACTGTTCAGTTTTCCACCTCACCCAATGTTGCTTTTGCAATACCTAGGGAAAGCAGATCAAGCGAAATATGTGTTGAAATAAACAGGAAACCTGAAAAAAACATTCCCGACATTATCGATTGTAACTTGAAGAAAATCAGCAGATTTTAATACTTTTTGGCAGTAATATTTCTGACACAACTGGCTATTAAATAAGTGTTTTAGTTTCCACCTCACCCAACGTCTGCTTTTGCACTACCTGGGGAAAGCAGACCAAGCACAATACATGTTAAAATGAATTGAAAAAACGCCAATAAATTCCATCTATCCTAATCTGTGGGCCCCAAAAGCTGGTCTATTACAAGGTTTGACTGTCATGCAGTAGTGTGTCTACCAGATAAAGTTTAGGAATCATTGTGAAGTCAAGAAGTGACTGGTAGAGCCTGGATTGGTCTGGAGCAGAACATTATCGATGCTGCTGTCAACGAATGGAGAAAGCGTCTCCTTACCTGTGTTCGCACAGTGGGCAAACACTTCAAGCAATTTTGCTGCAGGCAGTTGAAAAATGAACAGCTGGATGAAATGTCAGCCACAGCGTCAGAAATGTGAACGAAATGTGTTTTTACACGTTATGTTAATTAAGCAATCATATCGCATGGGATAAAAAGTGATATTTCGCTGATTGTGTTTTCCCCAGGTAGTGCAGAAACAAACGCTGGACGAGGTGGAAAACTGAATGGTCAGTTGATGGCAAGTTATGTCAGGAATATTCGTACCAAAAATTATCAAAATCTGGTAATTGGTTTTCAAGTTACAGTCAAAAATGTCGGGAATGTTTTTTTGAGACACAGTGTATTTTAGAGAAAATTTGGAAAAAAAATTTGATTTTGAGCACCCATAATCTCCTCTGTCGGCAATTTGCAACGTTTGTTGGAAAACTGAAACTTCCTACCTGTTCTACATTTTTACCCTGCGACGCTGCTGATATTACGAGAAACGTGAGACATGCATCGGGAAGCAACTGCCGTCAAAAGGAGGAAATCAACAGCAAAAAACGAGAAACACGACATGATATGCTAAAAAGATGGACCGCAGACATTAGCAATGCTAAGCCAGATCATTTTGTTTGCCATCAGTGTCACTATTGTCTGCTCTCTGCCAGCTCTTCTTGTATCAGTTCCGCAAGTCGCTGAAAACCCTGTCAACATATCGATCAAACACCACAGTGACATGCAGCAAACTTGCCTGCAGTTACTGTAAGGCCACTTAAAAGCTAATGCGTTAAAGGGTGTGTACACCTCTTCACAGTAACCCATCTCAAAGCTGCAGTGCATCACTTGCCATATGAGACCATCGGACACGGGTGAATGCACCTCTCATCAGGGCTAAGTTGATCTGGGTGTTTCAATTTATATGTCCAGAGACAGCCACCACAAAAGTTGTCGCCACTTAACAGTGTAGTGACCTGATTAAAAGTCAAATCCATGATCGCTTCCTTCATCATAAACCCGACACCCATCAAACCATCTGTGTCAATCCAGCAGAATGCTGCATCATAAGGGCTGGTTCCTCATTATCTTAGTTAACTGTTTTCTTTCAGTTAACAGTTTTGTTAGCTAATCACCAGTTTACATTCATTTATTGTTCAGCAACGATAACTATTATTGGACAATGCAACATTAATTAATGTTAATAAACAAATCAGTTAACTGACGGTATTGATCTGAGCAGGTGTAGCAATACTGAAAGATGCCCTGAGATATGGACATGGCAGCGAACTGTCAATCATGAATGCATTGCCCGGCACAAACAACACCTGCAACAGCAGGCATAAAAATTCAGTACAACTTCACTGCAATTACTCACAAACTTTACATATCTTCCTATAATCTGCTCTACTATGAAGGTGACCGACGGCTTAGTGTAGTGGTCACAATCAACCATGTCGTTCAATGTTCGTTGGGTGGATAACCATTGGCGTTTGATAGACAAGTAAACCGTCTGGGTACATAAGTTAACCGGCTACCTAGGTCCACTCACAAGGTGGCCATGAAGTAAATAAAAATTCCCAAGGAGTAACACAGCTTCTCATAAAAAAAATTTCTCCAGAGTCCGAAAACAGGTTGTAACGAAAAGATAACAAAAATACCTAAAAAGACTCCAAATTCTTGCACAATAACCATGAAAAAAAGATGATGACCTCCTTCTTGACGGCTTTTCTTTCGATGAGGTCTTTCGTGTCGGCGATGCCCTTCACTTTCAGCCACAAGAACATGCCGGCCACTGGCTCACTCCACTCTGCCAGTCCTGCAGTTCAACACATACATAAATACACAAAATTAGACGTAATGGACAAAATAATAAGAGACATGGTCAGTCACTAGTGGCACACGATGGGGAATAAAAAGCAGCAGCAATGTAAAATGTCCCGAGATGACGTTTAAAAAAGCCGTCATAGACTGAGTTATGGATGTTTAAAAGAATCGCATTCCAAATATCTGAAGCAGCATAACTGCCGGTGTGCTAGTATACTGATGCATAAACTGAAAGTTTGGCCAGCAATGGATTATCTTGCAGAGTGCAGAGAACAGACTCAAAGACTCGAGGTTTTGTACCGACTAATCTATCATCGTACTGGTCTGTATAAAACAAATTACTGCTATATCTGCAAAATATTTTAACAAAACAATTTATATCTTGCTAGATGCAAGTGCCAGCACTTAGGGCCGGTTTCTGGATCTTTTAGTTAACTGATCAGTTAGCAAACCGTCTGTTAACTGTAACTCGCTAGTTAAGTTTGTGCGCGTTTCTGAACAAAATCTGACTGGCTGTCAGCTA
>Ga0056128_1007613_pt1 | contig 13660 bp, 10 predicted proteins | sample WorMetLIZISLAND2_FD_71113 | JGI IMG/M metagenome (GOLD analysis project Ga0056128, IMG submission 71113) | Marine gutless worms symbiont microbial communities from Max Planck institute for Marine Microbiology, Germany - Olavius geniculatus... ... | reverse complement strand
GTAAATGTGATTGCTTTGAGCATTTTTTGTGACTGCAACTGTAAAACTTCAAGAGTTTGTCATCAATGAACCAGGTTTTTTACCATCGCAGCAGGGTAGCAACTGACGGCACCAGTTGAGACTAGCAAGCTTGTACCCGTGACACATTATGACGTCAGCGTTACGTCATGACTAGCAAAGAATATTTAATCAACTGCCATATTTTGTTGAAATATTTTGAATTAGTATTTCTTCAGCTACAACTGGTAAAAATTTCATGTGAACAAGATATTGTTCATACGAACACAAAGTCTGATAGTTTACAGTATATGGCCGTATAAATATAATCAGTGAGCTGTTTGGTAGAAAAAATCAAACAGCTTAATTTCAAATTGTACAACAGCAATGATCCTTTCATCCTTCTCTATTATTGTAACTAAACAATAAACACTGTCAGTCACGAGACCATTCAATTCGTCACCAGCGCTTCACTATAACAGGGCGTCTACAATTCCAGCCTAACAAATTTCCAGGACATTTCCAAATTTCCAAGACACATTTAACAAACTTTCAGTAGACTTTTTGTAACATTAATCGAGCCTCCTAAGCATTATAATTACATGTACAACGAAATGACAAGCCGCAAAATATTAATAAAATTAAATTAAATGAATTATGAATTCTGAAATGTCTGCAACCGAGCATGAGATGATGAGCTGCGGCCAACGCTCATCACTGTGCCATCGTTACACAGCAAGTTATAAAGGTTTTCCAAGAGCACCAATAAAATTCCAAGAGATTTCCAGTATTTCCAGGAGTTGCAGACACCCTGTATAAATAGTCCATCGTCACCATGCATCTAGCTTGCACCGTTATGGAGATATGGCACCTCAAAGATAATGGGGTCACGACCTTGACCTTTTGGGGTCACTTGACGTCATCAATCACGTGACCATTCGACTCCCGGGGGCTGAGTTCCTATGGGTGGTCCATAGTGACCATGTGTCTATCTTGCACCATTATGAAGATATGGCACCTCAAATATTGGACACACGGACCTGGACACAGAAATAAAGACAACAGAATGGAAAGAGGAAGAGGGAGGGAAAGGGAAGGGAAAGGAAAAGTAGAAAGGGGGAAGGAAGGGAAAGGAAAAAAGAATGAAAGCTAAAGAGAAGGGGAAGGGAAATAAAAAGGGGAAGGGGAAGGGTAATGGGGTGTTTACATGATCCAGCAAACGTCCAGCAAACTTCTAACAAATATATTCAAATTACACGTGCTAATGCTGGACGTTTGCTGGATCGTGTAAACACCCTATTAGGGAAAAGGGAAGAGAAAGGAAAAGGGGAAGGGATAGGGGAAGGAAAAGAGAAAAGGGATAAAGAAGGGAAAGAGGAAGTAAAGGGCGAAGGGAAAATAAAGGGAAGCGGAAGGTAAAGAGAAGGGAAAGGAAAAGGAAAAGGGAAAGGAAAAAGGGGAAGAAGAAAGGACAAGGGAAAGGGGAAGGAAAAGGGGATGGAGAAGGGGAAGAAAAAGGGGAAGGGAAAAGGAAGGTGGAAAGAAGATAGCTTAAGAAATGTTGGACGCATGGACACTCAGGCGATTTTATACTAGGTCGAATGCTATGCATAGCATTGGACAGACAATTAATCATTATTTTAGTGAATTATGAAAGAAAGAATAAGAGGTTGTTTTTTATGAAACACCATGTAAATCGAGTACTAGCCTGTCTGGCCGCAGGACGTGCTCACCTGTATGTCTGTCCCATATGGCAGGTGTAGCTTAGCGAAGGGTTAACATGGAAAGCTACAAACAACTTTCACTTTTTATACGATGACAGTCAATGTCAGAATCAGCAGTGGAAAGGGTAAGCGATAAAAAACAAATAGCGGTCAGTCACAGAAGTCATCATCTATCGATCTATCAATAATTGTGTATATACAGACATATACACTTGCACTGAAAAAGCCACACTTATGCCACCACTTCCCACAGTGCTCAAGCAGGTAAGTAAGTAAGTAAGTAAGTAAGTAAGTAAACTGTAAATTTATAAGGCGCATACCAAAAAAAGATCTCTAATGCGCTTAATACGTTTTGTCGTCAATATTTCGCAAAAATGTATGTCTTCAGCTGACGTTTGAAAGTATCGAGATTCAGTTCTGGGTCACAAAGACTGTCTGGCAGCGAATTCCAAGTCGACGGGCCCGCCACAGAAAAGCGCCGACGACCGAAACTGTTCAGTCGATAGCGCGGTACGACCAACTTTCGCTGAGTGGCAGAACGCAGATGTTGACGGCCAGTGACTTCTGCTGTGAGTGTACAACTGTCCATTAAGTACGGCGGAGCTGTTCCATGGAGACATCAATACATGAGCACTGCGAGCTTAAATCGTGCTCGATCGGTGACATCAAGCCAGTGGAGCTCGTCATGCATTAATCGCGACAAATCACTGTCGTACTTCCCAGTGTCACTGACGACGCGGGCAGCTGAATTCATCACTCTCTGCAACTTGTCTGTTATGACTCTCGGTGACTCAGCCAGCACAGCGTTACAGTAGTCAACGTGATTGGCAATAAGAAACAGCATGAAGCCAAAAAACGATAAAGTGAAAAAGCATTAAAATTGTCCGAAGCTATTTACGGATGACCTATACATATACATCGGTTACACAAAGAAATAAAACAACTTTTGGGCTTGCTTGCGTTAAACCGGCAGACAAAAGACGAGTAAGCTTACAGTGGCTGGTGTGAGATTAACGCAAACTATATTTTACTAGCGCCGCTGCTACGCCGATACGGAACACACGCTGGTACTCTAGGCCTATGGACGTGACTCGCAGCGAGACGTTGCGATATGAAGCTTGACATTGGTGTTGCATGGTAGCAATGAAAATACTACTGGGAAAAGCAGAAAAGGCAGACCTAGGAAAACATGACAGAACACGCTGCGTCGTAAAGCCTAGTAATTGGTAGGCCTACGCATGACTGCGATTGTTCACTAAAGACTACAAAGTCTTTTGACATGTTGTTATCATTGTTATTAACTTCCAGGCTACATTTCAGCACACCTCTCCTACGCTCAACCTCACGAACAAAGAAGTTTCCATCATTTGTAAATTTTTCCCTCAGTAAATACCAATCACCTACCGGTATATAATTTTACCTATAATTCCAGTTGTAGCTTTGTTTTTTATTATTAAGGACTATTATTGCCATTATTTGCACTTATCTACACTGTGTCCCCAAAACGTCCCACTTTTTATTGTCCATATCTTCGCTAATTTTTAACCGATTTTTAAAACTCTTCCACCAATGCATTCTGCAGACAATAAGCAACAAAGTGATTATTAAATATCCCACCACACAATAACTTTGACACTACACTACTTTGTGAAATATAAATGCAAGAAAAAACTGACAATAATAGACAGCAAGCATGTTGGCAAACAGAATACATCTCCGACGAAAACGTAGTGAATGATCTGTTCGATGCTATATTGTGTTATATCCGTTTCTTTGAATATCTGGCATGTTAAACGATACGTTTGTTTCTGGCTTTTGTGGTTTAGTAAGCCTACAACTTTATCCACAGTGAACTGTCGGTGGTCGCGTTTTCTTCAGTACGTGCATGATAATTTTTTCCATATGTCTCTGTGGGGTATCATGTTTTTGGTCGACGCTGCATTTTTCCCAAATCTCTGTTAGTAACATTTTTCGTTTTTTTCTTTTGCAGTTTATCTTAAAAAATTCTGCCAGTATCCTCCGTAAACTGCTTTTTGAACCGATACAATTTCTTAATTAGAGCCTTGTTTCCACTGCTAAATGGCACATTACATCACATTGTCCATCGTATATGCCAGTAAAAATTTTGAAAATCAGTTAATATTTGGCGAAGATATGGAAAATGACAAAGCGGGACGTTTGGGGGGACACGGTGTACTTTTCTGTTATTTTTGCATTTACGGACTGTGTTGTTAGTATTTTGTTCCATTGTTTCCACTGCGATTCGGCTATTTTTTAGCCTCAAGTGTGCGAAATAAACTCATTGTCATTACGTTTTACAACTATTTGTCTTCTTTTATTTATTTACCGATACGTCATACCCCACGACCACGAAAAAGACTACCACAGTGTCTAGTCTGGAATGGCAGGAATCGAGCTGGAAAATGGACGACAGACGACTGTCGATGTCTCAACTCGACTAGCCGTTAACAAGCGAGTTGAGGCGACGTCTGTTTCCGATCCCGGCTATTCTGAATGGTTCTTTGTCCACGAATGTTTTTCTACTGCTGCTTTTGTCGAAAAACTTTGTTCATCGTACAAAAGTAGCAAAGAAAGAACAAAGCAACACAGACTTAATTTAAAAAATACATAAGCACACAGCTACGATGTTTTGGGAAAGAAATATAAGCCTACAGTAAGAACGAGCTCGAAACGTCACGTTTATATTATACACAATAAGTATTCCGATAAATTTAATTAACGTATATATTGGTGCAACTTTTCTTAAAACGACTTTCTTGCTGACCACATTTTTGCTCCACCAAAGCCGTTTCATAACGCTGCTGGTTAACAACCACTTACGCAGCTTACGCAGTCACAGTGCGGGCTAATGCCGCTTATGCCCCAACGACTTTATTGTCTGTGTGCACAAGTGTGACAGACGAACAGACGGACAGACCATAAATTCGCGATAGCTGAAAACATCAGCGATGCCGCCCAAAGTTGCATATAGGTCACGGGTCCACTATGCCTTTTGGCGGCGTAATCCTGAAGCTCGTATACAGAAATTACAGATAATACTGGCGGTAAATTCGCGTTGCGCGCGCCGGTCCGATCGAGCGAGACGCAGGTGCCTATGAATGCTCTGGGTGGGCCTCCGTTTAAGCGCCGGGATGCAGTGCTGGCGACGTGCTGACAATTCCGATTGACGATGCAACCCCAGCGCAACAGGCGCAGACAATGGACATCTAGCACCGATAATTTTTTTTCTGGACGCGTTCCACCCAAGAGATTTAAAGTCGTGGAATACGAATTTAATTTCACGGTCCTGTATTACACTTTTTTTCAATAGACTGACGCACGTAAACCTGCTGTTCTCGCAAAACGAAAACTGGTTTTCTAGCTATTTAGATCCACGTGAAGTAGCTAACAGAAGCAGTTGCTATTCACTGTGCGTCGGCTAAGCAGAATACAAAATAATATAACTGAAGAGGTATGGAAGTCGCTAGCTGTTGGCATAAAGCAATCGCTGTACTGGCGTGGTAGCAACTATCACTCAGAGACAAAAACAGAGTTGGGACTTTACTCAACTTTGACACCACGACATCGCGCCGTGTTAGCTACGACGAGAAGCTCTCGTCTGCCGACGTGAAACAGCGCGGCGCTTCACATTAGGCCTACTTAAAAATGTTTCACTGCGACCATACAAACTTCCGAAAATAAAAAAAACTTAGTCAAAACAGCCTAGGACGTATTTCGTGTAGTGTGCAGGCGTTTTCTATCTGCTTCATACCCCAGCGTAGTGTGCATTTTGTTTGTTTTATTTGGGTTTTCGTGTTTTCATTTTTTTCACGCAGATGTCTCCGAAATCTATGCTTCAGAGTAATGTGCCGGCGTGAAATGAGGATATAACACAAAATGGTTTGATATTAAAAGCCATTCAAGGTTGCACACTTTATAGTCAGTCGAAAGACACGACGAACTACATAGTACTATTCATTCATCAAATAATTCAGCCTAACATAACCTTTTCTCTAAAAGTTTCGATGGCATAGCGACCGAAAACTCCAAAAGTTGCCATTTCAACCAGCTCACTGTATGTTGACGTTTATCTCTGGAAAAGCCCCACAAATATTCGCACAATCTTTATGATGCTAGAAAATAAATGTCTGTGTGCCATTTCTGCAGGGCAATAAGACGTAGACATACAAGAAATCGCTGAAGTTGTGTGGCGAAACGGCGAAGCAATATAGGACAGTAAATCGTCATAACGTTTTTCATCTGTCTCATAACCCAGAGCGTGTTTAATTGTGTGCATGCCGAACATTGCTTGCTTATATTCTCAGAACGAGCGACTTTAGCGGTCGCCTTGCAGCGGACGATAGGGTGGGTTTCGCGGAAGAAAAAGCACTGCTTAGTTACGAGACAGAAAGAGGAAGAGAGAAGGAGAGATATATAAAAGGGTTCGTTGCATTTGTCTAGCTGTCTAGACCGTCAGGTCGATCGGCGTCTGCATCAATTATGATGGCGGCTGCTGCTATAAACGTTTCTCGGACACGGGCGACGCACAGCGCTGTAGGTCGGGCTATGTTCAGACCACCCGACCGTGTGCTCAGAGGTGATATCGGTGACCAGTCGCCTTCCCGGCAGTAAAACACCACACAAAGTATACCACTCCACGCAGCACCACACCACTTTTGTTCACAGCGGGAAAACGGTTGTCAACTCTACGTCGCCACTGCATGCCAGACAACGGGAAAATTACTGTGATATAACACACAAATTATACTGTTAACACCCGTGCCACATATTCACGGCAAATCACTGTTATAAAAAAAATGAACAGCAATGCTGTAAATTTTCGAAAAATCTGCAAAAACGATGGCATTTGCAAATAATTCTTATACAGTATTGTCGACACAACAACGTAATATTTATTTGAATGATTTTTGTTTTGTTTCGGAAACTCATTTATGTATGGTTTAAACGTCATAAAATTACACAATTTTCACTAGCGCTATTTATAAATCTTTCCATAAAAAGATACAAATACGTGGACCAAACATAACTAAAAAATTAGTAATCTTTGGGTTAATCTCTATAATGCGCTTACCTTATTCAAGTTCATTTCAAAACATGCCCCTATTATCCTTCTCTCAAAACATCTTAACCAAAGTCTCAAAATACGTTAACACAATTCAATGACACCCATTTGACGTGTGGGGAACCAGAAAAATCAAACTGTTGACTGACCGCATGGTCCGTCGAACTTGGCTCGTATTTCGCGGAGTTCTCTGCACGCCGTCAGTCGAAGGTCGCACTCGCTGGCGTAGTCCCGCCCGTCGTCACCGCATCTCTCGCCGGCATCCACCGCGTCACCGTACCGGTCACAGTGGTCGGGGCACTGGCAGCGTGCCGTCAGACCGTCGAGCGAAGCCCGACACTGCGCTCCGTAGCTACAGCGACGTCCAATGCACGGGTCGACGACGCCATCAGGGTAGAAGTAGCACGCAGACACCGATCCACCGACTCCCAGACAAACGACCACTATCACGACGATCCCAGGGCACGCTAACGACCGTCGACTCACGGTCTCACTCATTCCAACAACTCTGCCAATCATCATCAGAAAACCTGCTAAATACAAACTCTATTACTTTGATTTGTTCTGGACTTGTACGTCGTAGTGTGAGTTATACAGCTTGTTCTACAACAAGTTGTACAATAAATGCACAAGAGTCAAAATAACATGAGTTTGGGCTCAACCGTTTTAAATCGTAACGCTCAATAAGTGCACTTGCTGGTTTCTAACCACGAACCTAAATGCCGCAATCACTTCGGAAATTTTTCGTTTTTTTTCTTCGTTAAGCTGCGACCAGTTTTTCTATCTTATGACGTTTTCTTCTCCTAGTGCTGTTGTGCAAGCTGTCACTGAAATCTACTGGAAAGTTTTTCAGAAGTTGTGAAATACATAGCCTATATTTTCCGCAGTTGAAATATTCGAAATATTCAGAATATTACGCCGTTGTGAGCCATTACTCCTCGTTGTTAGAAAAAATGTTGTCAGTTTTGTCATGTAGCGAAGTACTTTTCTCCTGTCGTACGTTTTCCGACCATTGTCCAAATGTTGCGATGGTATGCAACCGTCGGCGTCATACTGGTCCTATTCTTAGGTCACGCAACGACTGAGCGAAACACTGTCAATGCTGCTGCTGCTGCTGCAACAACAACAACAACAACAACAACAACAACTACTACTACTACTACTTTTTCTAGCACGATTGTTCGAACGCAGAGTATAGATTACACCACATCGCAGCGACGTTTTGTCCTCGGCACGATAAGTATTACGCTGCCACTGAAACTCGCAGACTTTTTGTATGCACGTTGACACGGTGAGTGCCACAGCGGCGGCACGAATCGCACAGTGGTCAGTCGCACGCATTGCCGCCATAAAATCACAGACAGCTCGTCGGTTCTGCTGCTTCCGCGTCTAGGGCTGCGTCGAACATTCATTCGAAACGCGCAACCAAGTTCGAGCTATATTTTAGTCGGGTGCTTCCGAAATTATCGTACAGTAACTTACACGATTAACTAATATGTCTACACTTGTATTTTCGATATTTGCGGCGTGTGAAGCAACAACGAGCTGTTCGGTAAAGTAAAATTTCAACCGCTTTTCTCCGTTAATGGCAATAACAAAATTATACAAAATGATAAAACAGTTTTCCATCTGATCCTAGATGTATTGCTCTATTACCTTGCACAGTTTGAATGGTAAGCTTTTCATATTAACGAGAATAATTTGCACAACACATTTTCTTTGTGGACCACTGTGTTATGGTACTTATCCGTGTTGCTTCACGCTTTGTAGTCTTTACGGCTTGCAGTGATAACTATACGACTAGAAATATTCGCTTTATATTTCGGCAAGCATAGGACATTGCGTGTCTGCGCGCTATTCAGTCTCACATACATTGCATAGCACACGAGGCACAAGACATGGTCGACGAGTATAGGAAGGCAATGGTGTGTAGCCGTAATTAGTCCCATTCGTTCGTTAGATTTCTGTGTAACATATAATAGTGTTTCAAATCTTCTGTTACAGCAACCCCTTCTTTCCACATTGTTTCATGTTATTAATTTTATCAATAATTTTGGCGTCTGTTTTACATTGCAAACCGAGTAGCCTACACAAGATATTTGTATACGCGACAAATATTTGTAATAGCCAGGAACCTCCCAATCAAAAGTCTTCCCCCATCTAAACAAAAACTTTTTTGACCAAAAAAACCATCCGGACATAAATTTTTTATTTTTTTATCAAATTTGCTTGGTCAAATGTCTTATGAAAAATAGTTTTGATAACCTTTATGGTAAATGTTGTGCCTCCTCAAGTTATATAATGAAGCCAAAATGGTTTTCGATGTCTTTTCGATAGATGCTGAGGTAAACGTTTTGCATCCAATTTTCTGTCCCACTATTAGTAACATACAAGTGAAGGATGCTTCACGGTGAGCCTTTACGAATATGGTGCTGCCATCTGACAAGCACATCGAAAAAATGGCACAGCGTTGGCAAAAGTATGCCCTCTTCAAGTGTCCTTCTAGTTCGTTTGAGAAGATTTTTACTCGCACTGCTGCAGCTGTCGAGTCGACGTCGGCACGCAGTTGCTAATCCGTGCCGCAGTCGTTCGTCTGCGGGCGTCGTAGCTGCCGCAGCGACGTATGGCCGACGAGACGAGACGATTCGCTGCCTGATTACGACTCATGACCGGAATATGCTTCTCTTCCGACAGGCTTTCTTCCTTCCGTTCTCGCCGTCGTCGTCGCCACAACCATCATCTACGGACAAGTATGGCAATGGCCTCGACCTCGCTATATCTTCGCCGGCGAGTGGCGAGATGTCGTGTCTCGGCGCGAAGGAGTCACCTCATTGGCCTACACCGCCGAAGCGCCGCAATTCTAATTCACGCCGGTACCTCGGTTCCGATTCCTCGGTACCATACAGTCGTGGAATTAGGCTACGGTAGTTGATGAAATAAATAATTGATTGTTCTCTGTTTTTTTATTCGATAAATCACTTTTGCTTTGCCTGGGAACAACAGACTGTAGTGTACTGTAGTCTGTAGGCCTACAGCGAAAAAGCGTTTTGCGGTTTCAAATAACGAAGTTTCAAATAACACTGCAAAGTGTTTCCGCTTTTTTGCATCTCGTGCTTTTTATTGCAGATTAAAAAACAAGACATGAAAATATCATGCAGCAACAAGTAAAAAGTTTAGTATTGCTTTTCATAAATAAATCTCGAGTATTCACGTGACCAATTATTGAGTACAGAGATCGATCTGTGTTGTTTTTTTTCTCAAATTGGATTCTCACACACATTTCGTAAGCAACGAGAAGAGAAAGTAATCAGCATATGTAGGAATTAAATCTTGTATGCTTTTTCCGACTAAAATAATTATTGACGACGTCAATATAGTTTCATGAAAGTTTTACTGAGCGAAAATAAGCTATACTAGTCATATTTATTTTTAAAATTTTTAAACACGTATTTATAATAACTACTTAAAAGCGTCAGACGTTTAAAATATGTTTAGTATGTTTTATAAAACAGCGTTATAATTTTTTTTAAATTACGATTTTTTTTCAAAAACTTTTGAAACATAAAGTTTCCACTGCCGTCTTTATTCGAGCCCCAGTACCTCCGCCCTCAATCTGTGCCGTTGACCGACGTTACTGGCGAAGTCTATACGCTCCAAGTCTCCGAAGCACACCGATCGTTCTTCAGTAATGATTGATATACCAAGAGAATTAGAAAAAAAGTCGCAGCAGGCAAACGATTCAAAAACGACCCTTGAGACCAGACTTGTCAAATTCTTTTCGAAATGCCTACTGCAATGCATCCAGACTCCGACACACGCTAATAGGCCTACATTAGCTGACTCGTACAGCTAGGAGTATGACCACATGACGAAACAGCCATCATCAGCCATCATCTTCAAACAAGATGTCATTCAACCGTCAACTCAGTCTCCTACCCTTAGCGGAATGCCGTCCATTGCGGATGACTGCGGAAGTGTCTTGTTGTCGGCTTGCTGCACCTCAAACAAGTCTTATAAACAAGTCGGCTACTATTGCGTGATTGTAAGGCTAAATGACATCGCGTAATGATAGCTCTAATGCAAATAATAACTAAAAGCACTGGAATAGCACAAACCTTCATCAAGACTGGTGCTGCTAGCTGGCGAACAAATGTTAAGCTGATCCGGATCAACACCAAAATATACTAAATTTGTTCTTGGGTCAAATCCTCTCTCCACCCTTCACGGAAATTCGCCAATTATGTAACATTTTTGAGCAATCTAGCCCACAGATAGATAAACAAAGAGAAATAAAACGTTGGCAATTATCCTCTTCGCTGCCACAGTCTCTTCGGCTGTACGTTTGCCTTCAGACTGATTAAACCATATCAAGCGACCTAAAATAATTATCAGTACACAAAAGTCAGTTTAAAACAACGCAACTATGGTTTTACCGTCGCAACAATTACATTTATTTAAACAAATTTGCAGAGCTTCTTACAGAGACGCAAGAGCTCGTAATTAGTGCCCCCACCTCTCTGCTCACGGCTTTGCATGCCCTACAATGGACCACCCTATTGGCCTATTGGCCTGCCGGTCGGTCGAGCACCTTGTACGAACTACGGGTGATCCCTGACCTTCGACGACGACTGTCGACTGTCGACCAGAGATATGAAGCCCCTATGGACGGGAGCCGGGTGAGGGTGGCACAGGCGAGACCGGTCGACTCGACAGGGCGTTGACACGTCCGAGACAGGATTAGTGATGAAACGACGGACCGAATTAATGCTTTCCGGAGTAACTGATCGAATGAGCAATCGAGCGTACGTCCATCTCACGTCACGACATCGAATGTAATTCCTTCGTCAAGTTACTGCAAGCCAATCTGCTAATAGCCAATCACTCATGTCCGCCCACCCATATATGGCAACGTCGTTAATGCACGGCGAAGTAGAATAAACATGTATTCGTTACTTCGCTACTCGTGGCACAAAACCATAGGCCTGCCATGCAGCAAGATAATACTCACTTGCAGTACTATTGCACTTAATCAAGATTACTGGAGATTAACAAACTATTCATCAGTTTTCAATAAAATAAAATTCAATACATTATAGCAGTTACTAGAACAATTCCGCATTTGCGCAAAACATTCTTCAGGATTAATCTTTTCTAGTTTTTGCAATTTATTCATCACGTTTCGTCCAAATCGATCCAGTTTCCTTTGACTTTCCTACGAGATCTGCTTGACACTTCCCCATTGTCACTGCGGTATCGGCATAAAGCACGTCTTGCGTCAGAACTCGTCACGTCACATAGCGTGACTGAGTGGCTGAAGCAGTCCGAACTTGTAAAATTAACTGAAATAAACCCATTTTGTTTCAAAATAGTTTTTGTTTTATTTTTGATTAATTTGTGTTTTGAATGGTTTGTTTGTCTAGCCAAAATTATGGACGAAAATGTTCATTCTCAACCAACGCGTAGTACAGTAATGTCATACAAGAAATTAGAGCTAATGCTCACAAGACGCGCGAAAGCCTATAGCAGTTTTTGTTCGCAAACTGTCAGTCTATCTTCAGCCATTTCGTCGCGACTTTTACGAGGGTACGACTATTTGATGCCTTCGTGCGCAGGTTTCCTTCAACTTAGAAAATCGAGACTTGGTCCGTCGAAATCTACGTTCAATGCTGAAAATTTCATACGGAGCTTGCCCATGTCTATCTCAATTGCTTTAGGCGCAATTCGCTATCGATCTGTGTCTCGCAGCCCGAAATCGCCAAAAAAATTCACAAAAACCTCTATTTTAGCGTTCAAGGTTATTTAAGGTTATTTAAGGTCATTGAACTCGGTGGCAATCGAGAGCCAGTGTACGACTTCTTAATAGTGATTAATAGTAACCTAGGCCTTATCTCGCACCGTTGTTGAGATATAGCGACTTATTGGCTAAAAATTGCAAATTTTGCCCACCACCTCTCATTTAGCGCTCTCATTCGGGGTGACTCTTTTCGAATTTATGGTAAAGCTTTACGGTTCCTGAAACTAGGGTCTTTCAAGCAGCCGAGGGTGAAGATTTGGTGATCCTAGCTTGCACCGTTTTTGACTGATCCACCCGTGTGATGGACGGACGGACGGACGGAAGGATGGACAGAATTGCGATGGCTAAGACGCGCTGAAAGCAGTAGCTGCTTTCGCGCGTAAAAATTCGACGACGTCACAGGCACAAAAGCCAACACGACGCCAACGCCATATGGCATTGAGTCTTTGACTCAGCGCAATTCGCTACTGAAATGTGTGCCAAAGTTCACTAAAACCCATTATTTTGGGGGTTAACGATCGCTTAAAGTTTTCGATGTTCATACCCTTAAAAAGCTCGCCATCAATGCATATTAAAATATATTAATAATATATAATATATTAATATATTATTATAATATATTAATATATTAATTAATATTAATATTACAATATAATAAGAAACATGTTTCCGTCTGTCTGCAACTTTTTTCATGCTTAACGAGCCAATAGCGGTAAGATCACCACTTTTAGGGGTATCCCTCTTTTAGCTTTTCGTTTGTGGAGAATCTCCTTACCCAGGAGTACGAAATTTTATCACAAAAAAACTAAAGTCTTTAAAACAGCTAACAGTGAAGATTTTGTGATCTTAGCTTCCACCGTTTTGATAGGGCTGCAGAGCATAGCAGATACACCAGTGTTGGACAAAGTAGTCAAAAAATTTACTTGAGTAGAAGTAGTGACCCCAAAAATCTACTTAAGTAGAAGTAAAAGTAGCTCAAAATCAAACTACTTAAGTAGAACTAGAAATTTTTTCTACTTAAGTAGAAAGTAGCCTATCTTTAAAAACTTAACAGTGTGTTTT
>Ga0056128_1007611_pt1 | contig 13665 bp, 10 predicted proteins | sample WorMetLIZISLAND2_FD_71113 | JGI IMG/M metagenome (GOLD analysis project Ga0056128, IMG submission 71113) | Marine gutless worms symbiont microbial communities from Max Planck institute for Marine Microbiology, Germany - Olavius geniculatus... ... | reverse complement strand
CAATGCTGGCCAAACTGCCCAAGGTTTGGCCAGCATTGAACAGTTGAGTTTCAGGCTAGTTGAGTGGCTAGTTGTCAATAACTGAGTTCTTGATATGCATGAGTAATGACTGGCTGTTTGTGGACTAAGAACTGTGTGCACCAAAATTGTGCCACCATTTGTATGTTTTTTGTGCATGTTTATTTGTATGCAAGTTTGAACACTTGAGAGAACTGGCAGTTTTTTGTTTTTTTATTGTGTTTAGCGAACTTTACCTCAACACAGAACTAAAATTAAAATTAAAATAACAAAGTCAAATAAATTAAAATTATAATTACAAAGTAGAAAAAAAATTAAAATAAAATTAGAATTACTTAATTTAAAAAAAAATTAAATTAAAATTACAATTAAAAAGAAAATCAAACTTACATTTAACATTGCACTTCACCCATTGTCTGTTTCTGCACTACCTGGGGAAAACTGAACCAACAAAATATGAGTTGAAATGAACAGAAATATGTCGAAAAGCATCCCCAACATTATTGATTGTGACTTGAACAAAAATTGACAGATTTTAATAATTTTTGGTACAAACATTTTTGACACTACTCGCCATCAAATGACCATTTTAGTTCCCACTTCTCTAAATGTCTGCTTTTGCACTACCTGGGAAAGCCTGAAGAGGCGAAATAGGATAAAAATGCAATATTTCGTTGATTTTGTTTCCCCAGGTACTGCAGAAGCAGACATTTGTTGCGGTGGAAAATCGGGTAGCCATTTGATTGCCAGTTGTGTTCGAAATATTGATGTCAAAAATTATTAATATCTGGTAATTTTTTAAGTTACAATTGAAAATGTTTGGGATGTTTTTTCTGGACACGGTGTATATCTTTGTATGATTTTCTGGCTTCAAAATCTGGTGTCATTCAGTCAGTTCATCAACAGAAAGTGAACAGTGAATTACGAGATCAGACATAATGTCTACTGTGTGGGAGGAGCTTATTATCGACTTCTCGATTGTGTGAAATTTTCATCGTGTGAAGGTGGTGTTTTTTGCAGCTGCACCATCCACGACTCCAATCCATGCTAGATTTTGTGATTTCTGAAGTGTTGTGGTGGTATTTGCTGGTAGGATATGCCCGATATTTGCAATATCGTGTGTCAGCGGCCGTAACTTGCACTTGCTGCTCAAGTTCTTGAACGCTCTTCCGCCATTGAGTAACGGCAGTGAGAAAGAGAAGGTTGTTCAGGCGCTGACTGAACACCAGGCAAGATTCTCTGTCATTCGGTATTTTTATTTTTATTTAAAAATATTATTTATGCCCAGTTCTTTATTTTTATTTTATGCTGACTGCCATCTCGTATTGTAGGAGCCGCTATAGAAAACTTTGTTGTAAATGCAATTACTATGTCAAGTCTTTCGCCCATATGGTTTGAAAACTTTGCAGCATGTGGGTAATTATTCTGCACAGTGTGGTGTAGACTGTGAGGTTAATCATTTTGTATTCAGATTAAAGTAAAGGAGGGTTGTAATGTGATAAGTGGAGCAGCTATTGTGCTCGGGGTGAAGTTGAGAAACTCAGTCTGCTTGCTGAAAACTGCCTGCTGTGATCTGCAGATTGATTCTGCCAATGAGACACGTATTTAGAACAAGAAATTTGAGCTAATGCTCACGAGAAGCGTGAAAGCCTCTACGGTTCCTGAAACTAGAGTGTTCCAGGCAGCCAACGGTGATCCTAGCTTGTGCCGTTTTGGACCGATCCACCCATGTGACGGATGGACAGATGGATTGACGGACAGAATTGCGATCGCTAAGACGCGCTGAAAGCAGTAGCTGCTTTTGCACGAAAAACTGCTTTGATTTTCCACAAAAATCTTCGCTTTACAGCTGGGCATTTCGTAGAAGCCAAATGATGCTGATTATAACATTCTTGGTATTGTCATTGTGGGTTGTATCTTTTGTCAATATTCACCTAATTCGTTCGATGGCTGTAGATGCCATGATTTTGTGTTTTATTTGATGTATTTTCAACCGTAAGAGTCACTATTTCACACCGTAAAAGACCTTTTACCGTAATAGCATTGAATTGTTGGGTTGATTAAAAATTTAAGCAGCTGAATGTTATTAATAATTTGCGCATTTACTTGAATACTTTTATTTTTGAGCCTGTAAGATAATGACTGCATTGTTGTAAGCTTAAAACCGTTGCCAGATTCTCATGTCGTTGATATTGTAGATCGATGAGTTGTACTCAATTGCTGGGGTGGGCAGCGTGGTTGGGGGCACCATACGCTCAGGTACAGTGAAAGAGGGAGACAGGATGCTGCTTGGGCCTGCAGACGATGGCCAGTTCTTTCCTATCACCGTCGGGTCAATACATCGTAACAGGCTGCCGTGCCGGGTTGCAATGGCTGGTCAGGCTGCATGCATTGCCATCGGCAACACTGATCCCTGTCCACTCCGCAAGGTTACATCTTCTGCATTGTCTGTGTCCTGTGCATATGCCTTAAAAGGCAGTATAATACACTATAGTCCACTTATTTTTTTCTGCATTTCTAATAACTGCTTATTATTTAAATGTTTATAATACAGCCTGCCTTTTGGATGCATAGATTAGACGACTAATTCAGGGGCCTGAAACAAACAAACTATGATACAAACTGAAGTTTGTAAGGTGAACTTGTCCCAAAAGTTTGGTAGAATTGCTGAATTCTTAAGAAATGGATTGAGATTCACTGAAATGCAGTTATTCCGTTTTTTTAAACTCAGTCTTCTAGACAGATTCAGCTGTTGACTTTTTTCTGGAAAAACGGCTCATGCCGATGGTTTCACATGCTCTATAATGTCATTGTGTCTACGAGGGTTGTTCGATAAATAAGTGTACAAAATTGCGCCATTCCATTAATTCTTAAAGTAAAAAAAATCCAAAATATATGCTTTGTCGGCGTTTTCATTATGAGTATCAGCTGTGAGTTTTATTACGATGACGTCACTGTGATGTCATTTATAAAAATTGAATACGGAGATGTTGCCATTGAAATCATCCCATAACGAATTGCGTGCCATTATTGGTTTTTTGCGGGGGGAAAGGACTTGATACAAATCAGATTCACTCTCGGATGCATCCAGTATACAGTGAAAAAATGTTTTACGAAGCCAACGGTACACGTTTGGCGTAAGAAAATTTTGGGCGGGCAGAAATCTGCCTTACATACCGAGGTGCAGTCAGTCATTCGTCAGTGGTTTGAACAGCAGCCAGCATTATTCTTTGCAACAGGCATTCAGAAACTTGTTGACATATGGGACAAATGTTTGCACGAGCTCAGACGATATATTGAAATTTAATGAAATGCTAATGTTAAGCATATAAAGCAGAGATGTTAACTTAAGTTTATTTATTATTTCTCGCTCCTGTATGCTGTTTAACGTGTTTGTCACATCTTAGTGGTGATACGTTACTGGCGGGGAAAATGATAAACAACAGTTGATATCACAATAATGATGTCATCATCCACAAAAATTCCACATATGTTTGAAAAGAAATTCCCTACAAAACGTACATTTCAGATTTTTCGTATTTTAAGAATTAATGGAATGACACTATTTTGTAAACTTATTTGTCGAACGACCTTCGTACTTTATGATATTGATGTTACGTTAATCAAGATTTTAACGATTAGAATTTTGTCGATTGTTAGAAGTTTGCGTTGATTGATCATGTGATTAATCATTAATTTCTGCGGTTTCAGTTACACGACAAACGCGCTGTGTAGGGTATGGTGCTAGTCAGCCCGGCACTGAAGCCCTCAGCATGCCTGGAGTTTGAAGCTGACATCTGTGTACTCTATCACAACAAGTCCATCTGTCGTGGCTTTCAGACCGTCGTACATGTTGGCAACGTACGACAGACTGCCATCATCACCAAAATGAGCAAGGTATTTATTATTATTATTATTATTATTTATCTGGTTGTGTAGCAACAAGTGTTGCAGATAGGATGCGTAGATTGTGCCACTGAGTTACATGCATCTATTAAATGTACCAGTGTCTACTATTAAGCCTGTTTGTTAATGCACACCATTGCTTTATAGTGGTTTAGTCATTAACCGAACACACAAGTTGCAGAGGATTATCATGAAATACTGTTATCGCTGGTATTGCCGTAGACTGCAGAATTCTGCCGTGACTTACCCATACTTTTCAGTTCTTTGATGCACGGTAACACTTTTGGTTCGGTGACTGCGTATCACCACTGCAGACTAATAAGTTTGTTCCGACTCCTCCAAAAGTTTTAATTAAACTCATATCGTAACTTTTTCAGTTGGATTTGGTGCAGGTGGACAGACCCTGCAGCGTAACTTCTTTGGTCAAGGTACCTGGGAAATGGCGTTGTGGCAGAGAGAGAGAGCAACTTCCCCGTGCATTTTGGGCTGTCGGAAAATTGTCCGAAAATCTCGTCAGATAATTTTTGTCCAAAATTGCAAAGTTTGTGACTGAAAACCACACTTGGGAAATTCAAGGGCCAAGTGGAAATTCCGAGCACCTATAGTCTTCTCTGTTGGAAATTTGCAGTGTGTGTCGGAAAATTGCCACTTCCTGCCCTGGCTACTTTTTTGGTGCATTTTGCCGCTTGTACGGGGGTACATAAAATGTGTACATTTTGAGCATTGTTTGGTAGAAAGTTTGTGTTGTGCCTGTGGTTGGACAGAGCGGCATTCAGACCAATGAGAAGGCCGTCGTCGTCTTCCGGTTCTTCAACCGACCGGAGTACATCAACATTGGATCTCGGCTGCTGTTCCGTGAGGGTCGGACGAAGGGTATGGGTGAGGTCACCAAGACCTTCCCGCTTCTGCCGGAAGTGCCACCGAGTCGATGAGACGATGGCTTCTTGGGGCAGGGTGACCGTTTGCCTGGAGAACATGGAAATGTTGGGGGAATTTGACAGCTCAGGCCCATGGTGAAGGGGGTTCATTCGGTTTAGTCGAACCCCAGAAAGCAGGAATCATTGCATGACAATAGTGATAGTGTGATTGTCGAATAATGGCTTTTGAACTCAAAATGCATGCAAATGTGCTTGTAGCCGGGGCTTTCCCCTAAACACCACCGGGGAAGCTTACAGCACTTCCCATTCCCCTTGCTGGATTACTGGCATGCTGTTTTGCTGCCCATGGGGTGAATTTAAAGCCACCTCTGAATAAGTCTGGATATAGGCCTGCAGCTGGTAATGAAATGTCCAGGAATTGGCCAGTTCTGGATAATCTTGGCCAGGATAACAAAGCAAAGCGAGTTGAATAAATTTCATTCATGGCGTGTGTGCTCTTCAGGTGTTCGACAGTGTTGTAGAGTGGTCACTCTGCTTGTGTTGAAATAGGGTGTTAACTAGTTTGAGTTACCCGGTGTGCGGAGAGAACTTTGTGTGATATCTGGCTAGCTGTGTGTGCCATGCTTTACCACATTTGCTAGATAGAGTGTTCTTATTGTATGCATGTCAGGCCCGTCAAGAGGGGGGAGGGGGGAGAGAAGGTTTCCCAGGCCCCGCAACGTTTGGGTTCCCCGCCGTCGTTCAGAAATATGAAGCACAGCAGAACACACCATATTTTGGTGTAAAGCAAAATTGACAAATTTACTCCACAGTTGAGCCCTGTGTGAATGTTGCACGTAGAAGCAAACCATCACACTGTAAAGTTCACAGTATAAGCATTGTGTTGTGTGAATATCTAGTTACCAGTCATTTTCTTCTTTGTGCATCTGGACTGGATTTCAAAGTCAAATTGTGGAAACATGCATGCACCCGCTAAAAAAATCAATCTTAGTTTCCAGAGTAGATTTTCTCAGTTTGCAAAATGTAATTTACAAATCGCATTGCCATTCATTCACGTAAAAACATTTGCGTCCCACATTGGCATTATTTAGTAATCTCTGAAACAATGTCACAATTACAGAATGAACAGATGTGCGAACTTGAATTAAAAGGTGTAAAGTTGTAAACATTGTAATTATAATCTATCATTGTGTGTAAAACTGTGCAAGCTGGCCAATGTAGCGCTTCATTTTGTTTTATGTAAGACTGATTTCAGACTGTCTGAAAATTTGTTTTGCACTCTGTATTTGGTTGGTTGTTGGATATTTTAACATAGGTTTGTTTTTAAGAGCGTAGCTTCCCTTTTGACTGTTTGACATTTGAACTGATTTCAGGATGTGTATCGTTTTTAGTGCCGCAGTTTTTAGACAATTGCAGTGTTGTTTGTTCTTAAGTTATGGACAATCCATTTTGAGTTGATGCGACAATAATTCTTATTCATCTCCTATGTAGATATCCCACTATGTTGTTGATTTATGTATTATTTATTCAGTCTGATATTACTTGTGTAATTGTTGTCGGTATATTAATTGTTTATGTATATTAATTGTTTATCGTGCCAGATGAACCACAATAACCAATTTAACCATTGAGACTGTAGCAAAAAATGCAAAGATCAAGAGTTTTCGACAACTTGTTCTGTACCATATGAAAAAAGTCTGAGGCCATTAATTGTGAAAATAGCACAGACAGTTAATATAAATGTAATTTTGCAACAAACAGTACACAGTAGGTTGCATTTTGTCACGCAAACTTTCGCAGTTGGAGAGCATTGGATATTATAGTGAAAAACGTACGTCCTATCAATTGTTTATTAGAATCCCCTAAAGGACACGTGTGCCAATAAAATGATCCTTTCATGTACACTGTGTCTCAAAAAAACATCCCCAACATTTTCGACTGTAACTTGAAAACCAATTGTCAGATTTTGATAATTTTCGGTACGAATATTCCTGACACAACTTCCCATCAAATGACCGTTCAGTTTCCCACCTCACCCAACGTTTGTTTGTGCACTACCTGGTGAAATCACAACCAGCAAAATATCACTTTTTTATCTAATACGATAAGATTGCTTAATTAACATAACATGTTAGAACACATTTTGTTCACATTTCTGACACTGTGGCTCAAAATTCATCCAGTTGTCCATTTTTCAACTGACTGTAGTAGAATTGCTTGAAGTGGTGGCCCACTTATGTGAACACAAGGCAAGGAGACACTTTCTCCATTAATTGACAGCAGTATCGATAAAGGCTCCAGACCAATCCAGGCTGTACCAGTCACTTCTTGACTTCACAAACATTCCTAAAATTCATCTAGTAGACACACTGCTAAATAACAGTCAAACCTTGTAACAGACCGGCTGTTGTGGCCCATAGATTACGATAGATGGAATTTATTGACATTTTTTCATTCATTTTAACATATATGCTTGGTCTGCTTTCCCCAGGTGGTGCAAAAGCAGACGTTGGGGGTGAGGTGGAAACTAAAACATTTATTTAATAGCCAGTTGTGTCCGAAATATTTCTGACAAAAAGTATTAAAATCTGTTAATCTTCCTTCAAGTTACGATCGATAATGTTGAGGATGTTTTTTCACGTTTTCTGTTTATTTCAACACATTTTGCTTGATCTGCTTTCCCTAGGTAGTGCAGAAGCATACTTTGGGTGAGGTGGGAAACTGAACAGTCAGGGATTTTTTTGAGACAATGTATAATTCCATATTAATGTACATAATAGAGTAATGCATAAAAAATTCACTGGCAATATGCCAGCTTTTCTGTTCACAATTGTTCTTGTTTTGGAACATTTCTGTTACAGATTATCAGGTCCTCATGCCTCCTGACAGTTAGGGTAGGTTTTACTGTTGCATGTGGTTAATGTATTGTGTTTTTAGCATTCTTGATATGCCACAAATAGTTGTGTAATTTCACTATAAAGTGTGTTAATAAATTTTAAAGTCAGTGTGTAACTGTCAGCTTCTAGATTAGATGGAATAGCAAACATACAGCTTTTAGGATGAAATGTTGGAATAAAACATTCAGTATATCCAAGTACTGTATGCCTGTGTGCAATAAAGTTGTACAAAATTTCATGTGTGATTAAAATTTGTTAGACGTGTGAGTCACAACTTAACAGTATTAACTAACGTTGAAAAGTGCAATGTATTCTAGACTAGGTTAGCAGTACACACTTTTTCTGACATTATGTCATTAAGCCCCTTCTTCCATAATCTACTGTATGCACCATTCTATTCTCTGCTGATATAGGCCAGCATCTTCTAGTGTCTTTTTCCCCCAGTAACGTCTCTGAACATACAGTTTGGTGGCAGCACTGACTAGTCTAATTCAGTGTGTTCTCTATCTCAAGTGCTTTTGGAAACTTCACTTTACACTTGAGTGCACAGTTGTTAAGCCATAATCAGCTTGCTCACCATTTGTTTGTTTGTTTGCTTTATAGATTGGGAATCAAAAAATGTACCTGTGTACCACCAACCTTTATATTATTCCATATCTCTGCTACATTTTAGTTGATTTTCAAAATTCTTTTATTGGCATACTCTGGGGACAATACTCTGTATAAGAAGTAAAAAGGTTCACAAAAGATCATACTGATACCTAAATACATATTACCACCATTTAGCTACTGGTATGAGTACTGTACTACAAGTCTAATGGCACAGAATTTGCCTTTAGCTCAAACAAAGTATGAACCAATTAATTTTAATATTATTAAGCCTACCCTGTAGCCCTAACACACATAACATTCATCCATGGACAATTGGACACAATATCAAACTAATACAGGTACATGTCCAACACTTGACAGAGCAATCCCAACATTTTACAGAAATGTTCTAGTGACAAATTCATCGCAGTTCTCCTTGGCAATAAAAACACAGTTGGCTAAATGAAATGGCTGACTCTGTCATGAAGTACAATAGCAGCAGGAGTGATTTATATTTGATGTTTTGAGATTTAGATTTTCAACTTAAAACACATGACTTTGACTACTGACTCTACAGTTGTATTTACCACATGCCATATAATAACTATTAGGGACCAACTTAATTCACGATTTCACGGCCGTGACATTTTCCGTGAAATTGACCTCCTTCTGTGAAAAACGCTGATTTCCATAAAATCTGTGATTTTCGTGAATTTTAGCGCTTTTAGTTTAATTTATGACAATTCCAGAGTTTTATCAGCAGCTTTTGTATGGATGTTGCTGTTTGCCACGTGTCGCACTGTAGCACTAACTAGTTGACATTGACTGTCTGGAGTCTTGACTTAGTGTAGTAAATATTCGTTGTTCTGAAATTTCTTCGTGAAATTTATTCATTGCATTAGCACAGCACCTCAAAATAACGTCTGTGTGGCCCGTGAATTTCCGAAACTCTTTTGTGAATTTTCCGTGAAATTTGACACGTTTTAAAAATTCTGCCGTGAAATCATGCATTTTTTTCCCGTGAATTCGGTTGGTCTTTAATAACTATGAATCGCAGGGAATGAATAAGTTCAAAGTTACACAGCTTGTTTAGTCCAGGACAGGAGCACAGGTTGCTGAAGCTACAGGCTGAAATGGGCGTTTCCTGTGCCTGGTGGGGCCGAAACTTATCAGGTGATGCATGTGTATGAAAAGCAATGTCAGGCCGTCTATCTTATCCAGTCATCACTGCGAGTCAGGCGCTTGGATCAGCACATCCAGCAGGTTTATGGCCACTGATGACCACAGAAACGTCTAGTCCCTGTTCTCCAAAAAAGTTACAGATCTCCCGCATTCCAGATTGTGTACTACTGCACATGACCAAGAGAGATGAACTTATAACAGCAACTCTGCTGCTACTGCAGCATGTTAGACATTGACCACACTCAACAGTAATGATGCGATTAGAATCAGCCCATCGCATCAACAATGTCACACATCATCTTGTCCAATGTTTCGCATTCACGGATGCTTTCCGGATCTACCATGCCATCTTCGTCGGAATCGTCCATTCCCTCTCTATCGACCCTGCTGGGAGTCAGTGCCTTAGCGGCGCTTGTACCTGTGGACTCAGCTGAACCGGAAGCCTCGGAGCTCTCGGGCTCCATCTTGATGACAAGTTTGGTGTCGAGCTCGCAGGCATCAGGCAGAGCACGCACACAGTTCTGTAACATCTCCTGAACACAATGCAGATGTTTCCGGAACCTCTCGACCGTCTCGAGGCGTTCGCGCTTCTGCTTTTCGAGCATAACGCGCAACGTTTCCCGTGCCTGGTGGGGCCGAAACTCGTTGATCAGGTGATGCATGTGTATGAAAAGCAATGTCAGGTCGTCTATCTTATCCAGCCGTCGCTGCGAGTCAGGCGCTCGGATCAGCACATCCAGCAGATCAAGGAAATTGACCAGGATGGAGTAGTTCAGCTTCTTCAGCTCACGCTTGTGGTCGTAGTTCTGCGGGTAGAGGCGTGTGAGGTTCTGGCATTCAAGTGGCCGGATGATCTGGTCATCCGCTCGGAACTGAACGCCAAACATTGAATACGCATCCTGCACAGACCACAAAATAAAACACTGTTTCATTACCAACATAAAATATTACAATGAATCTAAAATGTCTTAAATCTTGGCAATACTTTGGCTTTACTCAAAACAAAACTATGTCACAACAAACGGTCATATATGTGTTGGCATTTGAGCAATGGTAAAATTTGAGGTGCGAGGTGCTAGGAGGGTATAGTGCAAGACAGCGTACGAGGAATTCGTGCGAGGATCGGGATAATTAGCGAGGTGGCATGTGAGGCCATGTGGTATTGTGCGCTGTTGGGGAGGGAGGGTGAGTAACAATCGGCATCAAGGCACGAACCAAGCACCATTCATCGTGTCAAATAGGCCTACAGTGTAATCAAAATGTTCTTTTTATGAAAGAAAAATCATTTAATTTCAAATGGAAACGCAACTGTCAGTGCTCACACAAAAGTAAATTTAAAAGTTATGACGTCCAAAGGAAACTTGTCGTCAGTAGGATAATGCTGTGATGCGTAGGGTCACAAAGGAAAACAGACGCACACTGATACGCTTTGGCTGGGACACTGTGATAGCATTCCTATGAAGCAGAATTTTTAGTAGGCCTAATCTGCTGTGATTGATTAAATATAGGCCCATTTAATCTCAAGTACCCTCCAAATTTTTGCACATCTTTACACCATTGCAACTTATTTAGGCCTAGGCCTAATTCTGTTAGTTACGGTGGTCCGCATTCTTGATTTTCAAAATATAAATTTCTACAATGTGTGCCAGTGGCGTATCAAGCCCGTAGGCCGCCCAGTGTGGAATCAGGCCCGTCGAGAGCCACAGTGGGGCCCGGGAAAACATTCTTGTGAGGCTCCCAAACATTTTCACTGGGCCCCTCTGGAGAGAAAATTTTTGAATTTTTCTTTTCAAAATGGTACATTCTGGCATACTTTGTAAATTTCTGGCCGACGGTGGGGCCCCCAAACATTTCAAAATGTTTCAGACTAGTTTAATTATGGGAAACTGCAATTGAGTGACATATTGCTACCCGAGAATAAATTTGGGTCTTGAGTGGGGAGAAGCAATAATATTAATTCCTTCGTTCTTTATATGCTGCTTATTCAGTACCTGCAGTTCGTTGCTTTTTTCCCAGAGGGGTGGTAGTTTGATTTTGCTGTTTTTTTGTGATTTTTGTATTCATTTGTGATTTACATTGCTGCTTACTTAGCTTATTTATTTTTTCCATTTTTTTGGTACAATATTCATTCGCTAGGTGGCGCCATTAAGCTGTTTTAGCTAGTTTTATGGGTTGTAGATGCGGCTTATTCAGCTATAAAATTATTTTTTGTTTCTTGAGTTTAGTACATGTTTCATTCGCCAGGTGGTGCCGTTCGTGCTTTTTTGTTTTTCCCTCAAAGACCTAGCCCCTTTTTGCTTTATAGGTCCCATCAAAAAAACCCTCTTTAGAAAGATGGAATTCACCCCAAAAGTGAACTTTGTTCTCGGGTCTCAATAGTGATATTTTTGCAGTTCCCCATAGTTAAATTAGTCTGAAACATGCATAACAACACTAATTCTACCTATTTCAGTCACTTCTGAAGCAATCTGGGGTGGCGGAGCTAATGTAAATTTTTATCATACTCAATCTTTGCTTTTAGTGTTAGAATATGGTCAGTTGTCCTTCTTCCTTTTCTTGCTCCTGCTTGGAATTCTGTCATATTCATGTCAATTATAGGTTTTAGTTTCTTGTAGATCAGTTTTTCAAAGATTTTACACACTACACTACTCAGGAATATGCTTCTGTTGTTCGCAAGATCTTCTTTGGACCCTTTATTTTTATATATCGCTTTAATATCAGATCTTTTCCACTGATCTGGGATCTCTCCTTGGCATCTTGTAAATGGGACGCACGGCGGCCGTAGTCAGTCTTCAGTATTTATTTATTTATTTGTGAAAGTGTGTTTCCTCTATTATGAGTATCTACATTATAAAGATTTCTGTGCAACTAACACAATGATGTCAGGCAAGTTAGTCCTCACAATATTATTACCTTCACTGGTGGCGGCGGTTTGGGAGCTCTTCCTTTCTTCACGTTCTCGTCTGTGTACATGTTCACGTATTGCATCGGCGGCAGAGGCATCGAACTAACTCCTCGCGCTTCTCCCGTCGCCATTATGTCTTAATCACAACTTACAAGAAGCGAAACAGGACCAAAACCAAGACCAAAACACGATAAAATATGCAAAATCACAAAAGTAAACAACGCATAGAATATTTAACACAACCAGGCTAAATAAAATAAATAAGTAAATATTGACACCGAAAAACATTCTTGACTAGAGGATAGAAAGAATGAAAATTAACATTGTAAGTTACCGCTTCTCAACCACGACCAAAGCTATCAGTTACTATGGTGCCAGAAATGCTCAACACACCTATGTCATGGAGAATCAGGCACTGGAGGTTGTGACAGAGGAAAAGGACCTGGGTGTGACTGTTTGTAACAATTTGAAGCCGGCTAGACAGTGTCGGTTAGCATATACTAAAGCCGGTAAAGCACTTGGTCTCATCTCAAGAACTATCTCCTTTAAAAGTGCTAGTTTCCTACTGAAGCTGTACAAATTGCTTGTTCGGCCTCACCTAGAGTACTGTGTTTCAGCCTGGTCGCCGTATTATGAAAAAGACAAGTTCTTGTTGGAAAGAATCCAACATCGGTTTACGAGAACGATTCTGGGCCTCGAGAAATTACCGTACGAGAAAAGAATACGGCAGTTGGGTTTGTGGACCTTGGAAGAGAGAAAGAACAGAGCTGATTTGCTGCGAGTTTTCAAGATGTACAAAGGACTATCTTCAGCTAAGTTCATTGATTTCTTTAGTCTCAGTACGTCAGATACAACACGTGGACACACCGCCAAGATTGCAAAATGCAATCTGAACATTACTGCCGTGCTGAGCAAAAAGGCTGTATCTGCATTTTTGGCACAAAATGAGCTTGTGGTACTAGGCGATTGCATACACCATTATTTAACTGTGTGCAAAGCGAGAAAGCCGTGACTGCTGTCTAAAGCGGTGAAAATAGCAAAACAAATAGGCCGTATCTGCAAAACATGGATGTCATGCCAAGCTAAAAGGCCGTATGTACATACGTCTTTCTTCTCCGGCACAATACTGCAGTTACGGCCTTTCTACTGGCCGCCCCCCGACGCACTACCCCCTTGAATCCGCCACTGATCTACGTGTGTTGTGTGCTACAAAAACTAGGAAGTTGAATCGCTATAAAATGCTTTTTGTGGTGTGACTGTTAAAAGAGCACGACTTAATTATAGTATT
>Ga0056128_1007609_pt1 | contig 13666 bp, 9 predicted proteins | sample WorMetLIZISLAND2_FD_71113 | JGI IMG/M metagenome (GOLD analysis project Ga0056128, IMG submission 71113) | Marine gutless worms symbiont microbial communities from Max Planck institute for Marine Microbiology, Germany - Olavius geniculatus... ... | reverse complement strand
AATGCATGGAAAAACGAAACACAGTTGATCGACGATCAATTCTGAACATCAAGTTGATCGGAGATCAGTAAATCGGAGATCAAATTTGATTTGATTGGAGATGGAAAAACCGGACCTAAATTTTTTGTCAATAAATGACGTCACAGTGATGTCATCGTGATAAAACTCATAGATGGTGACCAGCATTAAATTTCCTACGAAACGTATATTTCGGATTTTTTTATACTTGGAAAACAAACAAAATGACGCTGTTTTGTAACTTATTTATGGAACGACCTTCGTAAATGTTTGCCTAAAACACAATGCATTCGTCGTGATGCATTTCAACGGCGGAGGTATAAATAGAAGCGTTGAGAATTATGCCAGTAGCCATAACGTATTTGTTGCAGCAGCAGCTGCTGCTCGGCAGATGACGCAACGCCGCTGAGTGAAACTAATGGATGACCGCGACACGTGGCAGCCAGGGCGGATAATGGCCATCAGCTTGACCAGAAAAAGCTGCTAATAGTCTAACTAAATTTACGACCGTGAAAGTCACTCTCAGCATTTGCGACGACGACGCAACCTTTACACTAGCTGCACCGCAAGCATTGGATTAACCAAAGCTGACTGGAGGTGTCGGCCCGCCGTTCCGAAGGGCCGCCATTCTGATAGAAATAAGGTTAAGAATTTGGTTGGGGTAGGGTTAGTGCTTGAGTAAGGATCAGTGTTGGTCTGTTGGAATTAGCATAGTAGTCATAAGTACCGTTTTGTCGTCAAAAACAGGTTTTTGCGCCCTTCGAAATGGTTGGTCTTCGGCGGTGGCGGTTTTAGGCCCGGGCCGGGGAGCACAGGCCCCCTAGTTTTGCTTCAGCCCCCATTATCGTGGCCACCCATGATCTTTTGCAAAGATAACACAAATATACGATTTCTTTGCGTTTCCAAATTTTAGAAAAGTGGAAAAATTTGCGGCTTTCATTGAACGTCCAAAAAACCAAAAGTGCTTCAACTTCAAGTAGTCTTTGCAATCCTGACTCCCTGACCAGGGGCTCTGCCCCTGGACCCCGCTGGGGGCTCAGCTTCCACGCCCCCGCTATAGGCTCGAGCTACCGCGCTTGCCATATGGGGCCGTGCCCCCAGATGTTTAGGGCTAAAACCGCCACTGGTCTTAGAAATGGCAAACCCGCACCTTGCAGAAAGATTTCCTGTAGGGGTATCTCTATCCCCTAGTAGAAAATTTTCGATATAAATGTAAAGCAGGGCCGGAACGCTAAACATTATCTTCGCTGTGTTGTTCGTATTACGTCATATACGTTCACTGTTTATTTAATTTCGTCGTTGTGTGTGAAATAATAAGATAGGTTGCAAAATATTTTTAATTGGTTAATATTTGATACAGTCATAACAAAAACTCGGTGGGTAGCATGCATTAGATCAACCTGTATGCTATTTAGACGATTGTTTTTGTGCTAAGTAATACGACAGTTGAATACATTCTGCGAAAAGCTATAAACGAGTTAGTACGAGATCCAAAGCACATTATCCGAGTAGTAAGACGTGTATCATGATACTGATACAGTCCTTCTAGCTTTCGCCATATCAGCAAGCGTAGCATATTGGTTCAAATCCGCAAAGTGTATACTAGAAGGTAGGTGGTGCTTTTTGCTGTAGATTAATTTAATAAAGTTCTCTTGGCGGCGGTAACTGGATTGCCGTATATGTTCTCAGGAAGGAAGGCACAAACAAACGGACAGAAGAACACACAGATACTATACTTACAAGCAGACTTGTAGTCAAGTCCGGAAAGTTTAAGTCCAAGTCAAAGTCAAAGTCCGGACCCACGTAACTTAAAAATTTGAAACGCAAATAAAAATGACAATGCAACGTTGTGTGAGTCACCATGATTAGTGACTCAAAGTAAGCAGAATAACAAATAACTGATAAATGACAAGTAATTTGAGAAAAGCTCATGAGACGCGCGACAGCCTTAGAAGTTCCTATTCGCAAGTTGTATTGATCTATCTCTATCCACTTCGACGCAATTCACACTTAAAATCTACGCCGCAGCCACAAATTGCAAAAAAACTAAAACCCTTATTTTACAAGTTTAAGGTTATTTAAGGTCATCGATGAAAAGCTTGTCACTATTGCTTGTTTCTTCCTATTTGCAATCGTTTTCACGCTACACGAGCCAATAGCGGTAAAATAATCACTTTGGGAGAAGAGTAGCCGTCTTCGACGCCAGCCTACACCGGCCTCCTTGAACTATAGAAGGTCGGGACTTGAACTTCTGAAATCTACGTTTAATGCTGAAAATTTTATATGCAGGTTGTCTTGGTCTATCTTCAGCCGTTACGGCGCAATTTACTGTTAAAATGTGCGTTGCAGCCAAAAATTGCGAAACAATCACTATAACCATTTTTGGAGGGTTCAAGGTCGTTCAAGGTCATCGATGTTAACAAATCTAAAAAGCCCGTTACCAGTGCTTGTTATGATGTGCAGCATGTCTGTGTCTATCTGCAACCGTTTTCACGCTACACGAGATACTTGCGGTAAAATAACCACTTTTAAAGGGGTAGCTGTCTTTGACGCTCGCCTGCGCCGGCCTCTTTAAACCTAAAGGTCGGGACTTAGACTGCTAAAATCGACGTTCAATGCTAAAAATTTCTTGCGCAGATTTTTTGCTCTATCTCCAGTCATTTCGTCGCAATTCAGTGTTGAAATGTGCGTTGCATCCAAAATTTGCGTAACATTTACTAAAAATTTTTAAGGGGTTCAAGGTCGTTTAAGGTCATCGATGTTGATAAATTTAAAGAGCCTGTCACCAGTGCTTGTTATGATAAACAGCATGTCTGTACCTATCTGCAACCGTTTTCACACGATACGAGCCAATAACGGCAAAAATAACGTCTTTTTAGAGGGGGTACCCCTGTTTGGCGCCCTCGTTCGATGGGAACTTCCGCACCCACGAACACGAAATTTTGTCACGATAAACTAATGTCCTTGGAAAAGCCCATAGTAAAAACTTCGTGATTCTTACTTGCACCGTTTTGATACAGATCGCGAGTATGACAGAGAGACGGACGGACTGACGGACGGACGCCTAGACGATGGCAAAGACGCGCGAAGCATTCTGCTGTCGCGCGTCAAAATTATTTTCTCCAGAATAAAGATTTATGATAATTTGGTTATTACATATTTTTCAAAGACGCCAACAGTCGCGAAACAGAACGAACAGTGTGACCATGATTCCACAAAAATTGCACTTCTAAGATAGAAATCATAAATATGAAATATTTGAACTCGGTTTTTATGCCGACATATATGCAGCCATCCGGCGTATATACTTACCCGCCGCACCCTAAGCGCAGAGCAACGACGGCTATGCACATAACACGACGGCTATGCAGCGCGCGACCCGCAAGCTGAAAGAAAACATGTACGCGAAATATGTGTCATTTTCTGAAAGTATTTGACGTCTAATGTCGTATAGCTTTTTAACCTTATCGGGAAACTGGCACGCCAGTTACTGCCGCTCTGGGAAACGTTAACAATTATTTTCGTAATTTTCGTTTTTTTTATTTTTATAGTTAGAAGCCCGTACGGGGTAAACGGACAAACGTACATGCAGACGGACCGGACAGGCAAGACGCGTAATGGCCTATACTGAACGACGGCGTGACAATGTCAGGCGCATTCCTGCATGCAGAGGCAGCTGAGCATTGTTGTCTGCGACGCGCTAAATTAGATGCATTGATCACTGGAACGCATAGGCCTATATTCCTATAGTGTATGTCGCAAATTAAAACTAAACTTACGTTGGCAAAAAACTTTCGTCAGATCCAGATTTTTTTCGTCTATTCCATAATGGTCCTTTTTATACTAAAAAGTCTTTTATTTATTCTTATAATAACCATTTCTGACAAATAATCTTAAACTTTCAAAGTTTACAAAAAACTGTTTGCTAATAATTACAATTGCTACTAACAACTGACAAAAAGTAGTTAACAATTGTACTATAAATTTTATGAAAAATTTTAGATATTCTACCTGCCCTATACGTTAGGACCTTATACACCGTGTCTCAGAAAAAACAGTCAAACTTGTTTTTGTTATAACTTTGTCAAATTTTTACTAAATAAAAATTTAATAATTTTTGGCGTGAAGATGGTCAAGACAATGAAATTATGCAAGGTGCACTCACTTTCCATCTCTTCTAATTTATGTCAACGCACTAGCGTGTAAAACATAAATGTTCCAAATTGTTGCATAACGCTGAGTTATTTTCCAAGAAAACGCTGTAACGACCTAATTAAACACAAAATAATACTTAATGTAAATTATTTGATAAAATTATAAATTTATATAACAACTTGCTTGCAAGTCATCACAGTTTATGTCCAAAGTAGGCCCCGCATACAAAGACAATGGTTTAGATGCAACGCCATTGACTGATAGCGGAATCATCGACTGACTGCTCAAACGACATTCACTCATTGATTGGACGTTTTTAAGCTTACCAGTCAGCTATTTTGTTGTTTGCTATTTTCACCATAAAATATTTAATATTACAAAATTTTTAAATTGCGTAAGACTTTCTGTCGAATTGATGATGCACAGGTGAACAATCTGATGCAAATAATCACGACGTAATGTAACAATTTGAAGCATCAAACGGTAGTGAGTTGACGTAAATTAGGCGAGGTGGAAAAAGAGTACACCTTACATAATTCTGTCGTTTTGGCCATTAATGTCTGTACCAAAAATTATCAAAGTTGGTTGAAATTTGACAAAGTTATGATAAAAACAATTTTGACTGTTTTTGACACACGGTGTATATACCGAGTTTATTTTTAGCAAGTTACCCACAGCGCACAGAATACGTTGTTTTTTTTAATAAAAGTTTTAGAAAGTTTAGTGTTACGACGGAAATCATATTTCTGTAAGTCTAGCGACGCGTTTGGCGCATGTTGCGTTTTTACGTTGGCTACTTAACTTAATTAACTGTATTGTAAATTTTCCGAAAATGTGTCAGTATAAAAATCTAAAAAAATTATTACGACGCAAACTTGGTGGTGTATTTGTAAATAACATAAGCAAATTCGGCATCACTTTCTTTTTATCGTTTGATAATAAAAATATTTCTAAAATGTTTCAGTGTTGGCTTAATAGCATTAGTACGAGTATATCAAGAGTAATAGTAAACTGAGAAACAATAGAGTGGTTTAGACGATGCGTTTTTAAAAATGAGTTCGTGACAACGCAGTACCCTAAATATTTAGGTATACAAAGTTAACATCGAAGGCATAGAACGTTTCATCTGTAATCTATATGGTGCGAGTCATATAGCACAGGCCGCCTCCACACTATCTTCACACATTCTCAGGGGGGGGGGCTTCATCCCTTTGCCCTCCCCTTCTGTATGGTGATTCCTAGAAGGCGTGCGCCGTTATCACGACTGCACCGGCAAAACCGGGCAGTGATGCGACGATTATTGTACATCGATGAGATATGTCTAACGCCAGTGACACACTGGCGATAAATCACGACGATAGTGACGGTGACAATGATAATGACTGCAATAACAACGGCCAGAGCACGTTGCGGCATACATCTCTGCAGACGTGTTATTTAGAGGAAATATAGGAATTAAGTCGACCGGGATCGGCGATCGATGGCACCGTTAGATAAAGCATTACCGAGTACAGAGTTTTTTTATAGGTTGTTTACAGTAGCCTTTTTGTTGTCTAGTCTCAATTGTGACAAAAGTTTTTTACCCCAAATTTTCCCCACTGCGTTAAGGGACCGGGGCCTTTGTGTAACAAAAATGGTACTTCAAGTTACATGCTAGAGTCCCTGTTAAATGACATCTTATGTCGTCTATCCGATCGAATGGGATGCACGATCGTGACAGACGGACAGACAAACGGACGAACAGACAGACAAACAATGTAAGCTAAACGGCGTTGTGAGCTTACTGTTTCTCATACAGTTATATTGCACCAACTTCAACAATGTTGCGCATAATCCATATTGAATTGCTCCATAAACACGCGCGATCTATTTCCTTTCCGTCCTAATGCAGACCTGGCTGAGCTAACCAGAAATTAAAACAGTTATAGCCAATCAAACATGCACTTGTGATCGCCAAGATGTTTCTCTACCGGAACGAAATTGCACGCACAGTAATAATTATTACTGCTGTCAGGCGTAATCAGTATAATATCGCGTGTTTTCTGCAGCGTGTATCAGAGCCCTGATTCTCGTGAGGTGATCGCGTTGGCTGGCTGATGACGTTGCAGACAACAGACGTTGATAGTCGCTGACGGTCTCATAACTGCGTCAAATCGCATTCCATCAGCATCCGACGAACGTGTAATAGCAGCTAGGCCTACAGCAGTGCTAACGATTGTTACATGCACGTCTGATGGAAACATTTATCCGTCTCTTTCTTTTCTCGATAAGTCGCGGTAATATTTTATTTTCTCTGTCGAAGCGAAGCGACGACGGAGATTTTGTTTTCGGTCAGTCGATTTTTGTCAGCTTGGATACTCGAAAAATTATCAATAGACTCTGAAGCAAATTTGTAAAAGGTTTTCGGTTTGGCATGCTCCAAAAAGAAGTGGTCATATTTCGATGGCGATCTGGATTTTTTATCGGATTCTGGAGAGCGTCGACTATTTGTGTTCTCTAGGTGACAGCACTATTACCGGTAGAGGTTTGAGAATTTTGATCACTTTTAGTTTTGTTTGTTTCCTACATTATCTGTTTTTTTGCACCAACCTCTACAGCGGTTTAACTTAGGAATTGTGGCGTGACAGCTAGCGGACGTATGTTTTGCGATCCTGCGCTCCTGTGGGCCAGTGACAAAGTTAAGATGTGGCAGTGGTCACAGTCATTGGTATCATTGGTAAGATCCAGCTTACCGTATATCGCATACAGTGGCAAATGACATATTGACTCGGCATAATAACGTGTCACACAGGACGCCATCTGTCTACTGAACAATCACATTCTGACTCCGCGATCTGTAGCGACCAACCACCAATGCAGTCCATGTCACGATTTTTATGGCCAAGATCGAAAAAATGATTTAAAATGGAGGATTTCCTTCGCCAAATTTGCGGAGATAGCAACTTTTAGTTTACAGACTAAATCCTACTGATGTGTGCTAACTCTTTTCAAAAGCATTGCATTATAATTGTTTTTTCCGTGTTTATGAAAGTGTACTATGCACATTACCCAATTAGGCCTAAGTGCAAAGACGGTATGAGCAACGGGCACTTCCTCCATTTCCTTGAACAAACAGAAATGGGTAATAACTGGCAAGCAGTGTTTGAATTGCCGGAGGAGAGAGGGTTGAGGGGGTTCGACCCCAACTGTTTTCTCACCCCCCAAAACACTGTTAAATTATGTACAGCGGTGTTAGCTATATACTGTATAGATACGATTTACATCACAATTTTGTTCGATCTCTGACCGTCGAAAAGTTTAACCCTCTCAGCTAATTTTTTGCACAATTCAAACACTGCTGGCAAGTAGAGCTATATAGGCGCTTTGGCAGAACAAACGGCAATGCAGGCACAGGGAAGCCGTCAATATAATTCAGCAAAGTGATGAAAGATTGGAGACGTAAAAAATAATCACAGAGAAAGAAGAAAGTAAGCAAAAGTAAGTAAATGAATAAGTCAAACGTAGACTTCGTCAAAAAAATCGCTGTTGCGCAGTAGAAAGTAGGGAAAAATGTAAAGACTCCGAAAGCTTTCTCCGCTGGAAAACTTTTTTGCGAAATGCGACCGCTCGTGTGCAGTACAATTTACAAGATTATCCTTGATGAATCGAGCGACGCTGATGCTACTGCTGTCGTACAGACTATATAGGCCCATGTCGTGTTCATCGCTGATGGATGGCGCATCAGTTGCTGACAGTGCGAAGTTGAATGTCTCGCGCGATGTTACTACGACTGTAAGAGACAGATTAGCGACTGATGACAGGCGAATTCAACCTCGAATCAGTCCCAAGTCGTCGCTTGTGAGACTTAATCGTGCGCAGGTCGACTTTGATGACGTCGGGTGGCACGTGTTACATAATTTACTCAACAAGTACAAGGTTCAGAGAGTCGCTGAGATACGGAACGTCAGCTACCGCACGACGGAATCACACAGTGTTGCCGGCCACCCGACAGAGGTAAACGCGTCCCGCCGTAACCCTAGGCAGACACGCCGGTACGCGATCTACCTTTCCGTAAGGATAGAAATCTGAGTTAGCTCCAGATAAGCAAGCCAGCAAATCCAAGTTCAAAACTTCGTCAAATGTCAACAGAGTTTGATAGTAAGGTATAATAAATTCAGCAAATTACAACCTTTTTATTAATGTTTTTGTTGACGTTTCGGCAACCGCTGCTGCCGAAACGTCAACAAAACATTAATAAAATGTTGTAATTTGATGAATTTATTATAACTTATTAAGTTAGGTTTCAACCTATGAGTCTATTCAAAGAGTTTGATAATGTTTACTGGCACTTTTGGTGCCATATCAGTCTGGTGGTTAGAAATTAGACAATAAGATTTTACAAGAAAGGGCACTGAAGCGTAACGGGTGTGATGAAAGTGATTGCTCGTTTTGTGTGCGTGTGTGTTTTTTGTGTTGTTGTCCAGGAAAAGCTAATGCTCGGAAAGACTCGTCTACAAAATGAATCAGGCGGACATTCATCTCTGATCACACTCACCGACTTGATTCTCGCAACGTTTTGTATCGTTTAAGAGATCACCTACTCTGCGCTACGAATTACGTCGCGTATATACGAGCCGACAAGAACCGGCAGTCAACACAATAGCTGGTGTCGACCCAGGCTGTGAGGCGTAGATTCGACAAATTGCAAGTCTTGCGCCGATAGACAGACAGAGAGACAGACAGTTTTATCGATCCCTGGACAGCAATGCAGACCTGTCCGCGTAGAGAACTGAGACCCGCAGAGAACTACGCTCATGTTCTATCCGCAACCCAACCCGGCCGCACTCTCCATCAAATAACGCTGACTCTGGGCGAAGGCGTTCTTTTAAAGTCCGTGAGAGACTATGGCCTCCGTGGAGTATATTGTCGAGTTTCGACGCGGCAACATGTTTTAACCAAAGTGTAGTGTTATCTATGCTAATTGTTGTTATGCAAATTCACTATCGACCGTACCGGTGAAAGAATTTTAAAAATTGGTTAATATTTGGTGAAAATATAAGCAAAAAATTGTTTACAATGCCTTAGAATGAAAATTTTGCAAGAACAGTTCAGCTATTAATTCTGACAACGCAAAGTTGTTGCACGAATGGAAATTTCCGTTTTCTTTTTAACACATTGTTACTTGTAGCCTTGTCTAGCGGCTTTAGCGGAGTTTACGAATGTGGCAAACATACAGACGGACACACAGACCGCTTTGCGGTAAAATTTGTCGCAATAACCGGCATGTCAATCCCTCAGCGATGCCGCCTAATAATTAAAAACCTGGAATATTCGGCTAGTCTGGCATCGGTCTGAACCGCGGCTGGAAGTGCACATGACATTTATATAACGAGATGGGAGGAGATACATAGAAGGTCTTAAAGTGCACCGGCGGCCGGGTACCACCTTGCTTTATGAAAACACAAGTGACCAGTCCGACCCACACACAGAGCTCGCGTGTGTCGCCCGCAGCTATACGATAGCAGATCCATTATATATCAAATAGCCAGCCGCCTCTTTCCTATACCTTTACCGCAATACACTGAATAGCCGTAACTCGTTAAGTTTATCCTTTCGGGGCTCGAAGGCGTAAACATGGGAACATAATAAAAGACGTAATAATAACAATAATCTTAATAATAATAACGGAAAGCAAAGGCGACTTACAGCGGAGCTACATGACCAGTCTGAACACAGTTAAGTATGCCATAAAAAGTCGGTTGTTTTATCGCAATGGCATGACCCCCAATAATTTGTCCGATTGCGACGCATTTATACCACGAAATATAAATGATCGTGGTGTCCGAACTTAGTGTGCATTACCGTTCCCAATTAATGTAGTAGGCCTAAGCAAAAATATCTTCTGGTCACTAGTTACGACTTACGAAGCTTAGCCCATGGTTATGACACAAGAATAAAATTATACACTTTCATCCCATGTGTTCTACTTTGGAACGCATTTTAGAACGCATAAATGTCATTCTGTAATTCTGTCGTCATCGATCGTAACGACCGGCGACCCTTACCATAAACCTTTGTACAGAAGGACACTATTTCTCCTTAGTATTTGTGTTGACTCTTATTTTGCACATAAACTTAATAAAAGCTGTCAGCTTCTGTTAACATAATCGAAAATCGGTCTCGTTGGCTATATGGTGGCTTGCTTATAATATATGCTCAACTGTTCTGTTTAATATGACTATACCGACGCACGATTTACAAATTTCAAAAATCTGGGAATTAACCTATATCTGGTGGAATATTATAGGCCTACACTAGCGGCCCATTTAGACTATAACACACGTGTAACAGATTATTATTGTAGTAGAGGCTGAGCATTAGCAAGCTTAAACTTATTCCAACTCACGCGTAGGTACAACTCGTGACTGTCATTAGGTGTTATGTTACTGACACCTGTCGAATAGACAAGACACGATCCATAAGTAATCTCTGACGCCTGTCTAACCCCACACATCGTGACCATCAGTTGCAAGCACGCACAGCGGTCAACGGCCGTCAGTCTGGGGTAGGCCTAATTGTTGCTTTCCTTACGGGAAACATCAAGGCAATCGTGGATACTGTTACTTTCAGTACACCGCGGATGGTGCCATAGCATTGTCGGTGAAAGCTTTCTGCTTCAACGCTCAATCAGTCCGCATGAGGTCATCAGTTTCTTAGCACCTAAAGCTATACACAGTAAACTCGTGTGTCATTGGCATAAGTGAATGCGATTTTGGATGAATTTTGGATTTTGCTGCTGTTGCAAGGTGTCAAACATACAGTCGATATTGCGATCGGCGACTGTTACGAAAATGCCAATTTAAGTCATTTGATATCGACTAACGCTGTTGTTTTATATGACTCCGTGTGATGTTTGTATACTCTTGACTTTTAACGTAATAAACGATTGATTAATAGGCTGATCATGCATGTGAGCTGATGTGTTGATAATTAAAACTTAACTAGCGAGCGTACGTGACATCAACGGCTATAGTGATGTCGCGAGCTTGTTAAGTAGCCGCCGTCAGTTGGCAGCGATCGAGTAAAAGGAGATATTGTGCCCAATTTAATCATTCTTAAACTCAACAACTTTGATTTTAACGGTTTTTAGCCGACCGTACGAAGTAACGGTCGAGCTATTGGCATGGTTGTCGTCTGTCCGTCCGTCCGTCCATCTGTCTCCGTCGTCCGTAACGAATGTATTGTGGCTAAATGGTAGGTCATAAGGAAAACTTTACACAAATAATTAGTCATGTGCCATAAACCTAATCATGCATAAATTCAGCGATGTAGTACAAGAGAAACATTTTCAAATTGGAGATAAAATGGAAGAGGAAAGAGTAGGAAATTTAATGGAAAACTGGCCACATCTCGAGAACGGTGACATATACGGCCAAGATTACTATAAGTCACTAATAGAAAGTGGCATACGCCCTGTCAGACAACTTGGAAATCATCGACCTTAGATAACCGTGAATGTCAATGACAACCAGTACGGTCGGCTATCCTAGCGATAGCTGGGCTTCTTGTTTTCGACAAGTCAACACGACGGACAATATTTTGATAGGCCTATGTCAAGATGTTGTGGAAAAGGCCTGTAAAATGTCGAATTGTCGAACTTGTCACAAAGCTTGCTGTTGATTGACTGCACAGCTTGTTGCATTTGCCACGACCGATACAAAATCGATATCGAGTCCAAACTTTGTCCGGTGCGTGCATCACTGCTACTGATGTTGCTCTGTACCCTACTGTCACTGTGTGAATTTCTGCCGATGTCTGTCCACGTTTGACTTGTCAACGATAAACTAAGCCTTCCTCCGGCTTGGTTCGGTCGATGCGTCCTTGCGGGCAGGGATGTTGTCCTAGAACGAACTGGGTATGTGGCGCCTGCAACTCAGCAGCATAAGCTTGAAATTCTGCTGAAATATTTGCAAGTTTTGTGGCGCTTCGTTTTAAAACCGTAATGTGCTCAGAAATGAAATAAAATTATCTCGACCACATTGAAAATATTCCGATTTTGTATTTTTTTCAGCTAGAGAATACAGCAAAATTAAATTGCAAGCAACCCTTAACGGAGGTACAGAATGTATGTTTCCCGCCCACGTAAAAAGCAAATGAAACTGTGAGCCTTAGTTTTACATGAATTTAACATTTCAGTAAAATAGTGGTGACTACAGGGGATTCGTTTCCTCCCTGGACAAAAATGCGGACGTTGCCCCCCCCTCGCGACCCCGTGTCCCAATAGACGTTGGTAAGGCGCCTGGCCATTTGTGCGGAAATGGTTCATTGGTCCACATGTCGTCAGCTGATAGGTCTGAGGCCGGGGTGGCGCAAGTCCACTGACGTGAACTGAGTCTGTTCACGTGCCCAACGACAGACTGTCACTTGGTGTCTCTCTTTTTTTCTGTACGATCGCATTTTTGAACAGAGAGGTCGACTAAATGCGAACATTATTTCGCTTTCGACGAAAAAAACAAAAGACGACCGAAAGCGAAAATACATCGTGTCCGGGAAAACATCCCGAACATTTTCGGTTGTAACTTGGAGAAGTATTATCAGATTTTGATAATTTTTAACAGCAATATTTCTAATACAACTGGCGATCAAATGACTGTTTAATCTTTTACCGCACCCATTGTTTGCTTCTGCACTATTTGGGGAAACAAAACCAACAAAATATCGCACCTTTATCCTATTTTGCCTGTTCGCGTTTTCCAGGTAGTGCAAAAGCAGACATTTGGTGAAGTGGGAACTAAAAAGTCATTTGATGCCAAGTAATGTCGGAAAATGTGTGCACCAAAAATTATTAAAATCTGTCAATCTTTCTTTGAGTCACAATCGATAATGTTGGGGATAGTTTTTGACGTATTTCTGTTCATTTCAACTCATATTTCGTTGGTTCTGTTTTACCCAAGTAGTGCAGATGCAGACATTAGGTGAGGTGGAATATTAAGCGGTCATTTGATGGCCAGTTGTGCCAGAAATATTCATACCAAAAATTATTAAAATTGGATATCGTTTCTTCAAGTGACAGTCGACAATGTTCGAAATGTTTTTCCGGACACGGCGTAGAACAGCGCAGTTCCGCATTCGTCAATTAAAAAGTAATGAACCGGGTGAAATCTTGCACTGGTTGTGTCATGACGACACCATAACGATTGTCAGTAACTCTTATTGTTGCTGTTCGGCTAAATGCCACAAAAAGACGAGCGTCTAGACGCTTCAGGCCAATACCGAAACCGACAGCGAAAGTGTATTGGCGTAAGCCCGCACGGTCTATACAATAAATTTATGAAAGTTTCTCCCCTCTCCAGAAAATCTTTTGCGAATCTTTACAGCCGCGTGACGACAACAACAGCAGCAGCGAGGACGAGGCCAGTCAGGCGCCCGTGCCAGCAGTGACGACTTCAACGGCGTCGGAATCGTCAGCTGCATCAACCTCTGACGACTGCTGCGAAGTGTGCCTCGTGGCGCC
>Ga0056128_1007608_pt1 | contig 13668 bp, 11 predicted proteins | sample WorMetLIZISLAND2_FD_71113 | JGI IMG/M metagenome (GOLD analysis project Ga0056128, IMG submission 71113) | Marine gutless worms symbiont microbial communities from Max Planck institute for Marine Microbiology, Germany - Olavius geniculatus... ... | reverse complement strand
ACTTATGTTCCTGGTAGTCATAGGACCATGCCACGACACTGTCACGTATTTAAATCAGGCTTATTCAGTATTATATCAGAGTCCATCTCAAGCCATATCTGTTTCTTTGTAACACAGACTGAAAAATATATTGTTTTTGAATAAATTTTATAATTGATAACAAAGTGACTAATATTTCAGTCCCAACCACAGTCCTGGTAATGCACAAATGCAGTGAAGAAATATGGCTGCATTCTTACATTAATAATGAGATAAATGTAATTAGATAAAGTGGCGATCTACCACTAGTAATTTTCTGCTCACTAGTGCAAGATCGCCGATCTACCCCTAGCACTGACCTTTACTTTTTATGCTCTACTTGTTAAATAACCCTGTTAAAAACTACTGGATGCATCTGTTTTTTTGTTTAGAGGCAATGGCATCAAGATGAAAGTTGTCACTATGGAAGGCATACATCAACGTTTAGTTGGTCTTCAACCTCATGGTGGTATTGTTGCACCACGTACATTCAGAAGATGTTTTTCAGATGCTGAGTACAATTTGTGTCAAATACAGCAAGGCCAGGCTATGGAAAGTTTAACTCCTGGCAATGTACGTACTAACTACGATATTTTTCGAACACTAAGTTCGCTGGCGTATATCTGTGATTTTGGACTGTGATACATTTTCTAAATTTTTGCCTTTTTCGGGTCTCTGTATCACTGCCTTTTTTCCGCTGAAATGTTTGATGTATTTATGTTTTGATCACTTTGATAGAGTTATCTGACCATGTTTGCTCCTTGCTGCTTCTGCAGTTCCAAATAATTGTGTTTGTGGTGTAATTTGAAGGCCCTTGGCAGTATGTCTGTTAATGCAAGAATACATGCTGATTCAAATGAAAGAAGTTCAGCAATAGCAGCACACAGAGTTGCTGAAGATACCTTGGGACCGATGCGCAACAGGCTTAATGCCTCTTCTGCACGTCAGCTGGTAGCGCCGTATGCTACTGTTTGTCATGTACGACCGCAGTGCATAACGAATGACCAACCACACCAAGCTTCATTACATACTTCTGTATGCTGCTCTACTTGTGTTGTGGCATTATAATATGAATTTATAGTCATAACTTTTTTCTTCATTTTGTTGATTGTAATAATAATTAGCCAGTATTTGATGTGGCTCGAGACTGCTATGTACAGTAGCCAAGCTGCAGACAGAAAGATACTGTTGCAGACCAATCGAATAAAGACATGGTGTCTGACAATAAGGGTCACTAATAGATTCTCAAGTGATGATGATGGTGATAATAACCTGATGCAGCAGAATATTTATTAAGCAGATTTGGTATTCATATGGTAACGATAATGTCACAACTGTGCTGAGAGAAACTTAGACAAATTTTGCTATGCCTGCTATTCATACATTTACTTGAAATTATTTTACTCCAGCTTGTATTAATTGCAGCCATTGTGTGTGAAAAAAATCAAAGATTTCCCTTAACAGCCAATGGTTCACAATTTATACAGTTTTGTGTAAAACTTTTTGTGATTGCTATGTGTTTAGTTTTTGCTTGATCAGTACACAAATTTGTTTTAAACTAATTGCGTATATGCATTTCGTTTGTGTTGTCACAAGTCACGAGCTATTTTTGTGTGTTAGGTGTCAACGTACATGCCGTATTACGACGTTCCAGTATTGCCTCAGTTGCGGCCCATGGCATCTGTCGCTAATGGCCAGCTGCAGTTACCGCATTTGACGAAATGTCAAGACCGACTGACAGTTGAGGTGTCTGAGCCCAGTGGTGAAGTGATAAATGGTAGAACAACGCCTGCTGGCAGTTGTATGATTCAGCAATTGTTGTCCAGTCAGCCAGGATGTTCTGGTGCATCTTACAACAGTTCAGTTAACACTGCACGAGCAGCACAGAACTCTAATGGTTATCTGCAGCAGACAGTGGTGAGTGGTGCTAGAATTATTGAGTATTCAAAACTACTGAGTACTGTACTGATGGGTTTTGAAATGAGTACCCAGGATATCTAACATCTTTGATTCTTAGCTGTCAATTGACAAGTAATTTACATAAATTTGTCTTTGGCCATAGTTCTTATTTTGCACCTTGGTTTGTTACATGAAATTGATTTTTCATGAAATTAGTAGATTTGTTCACCAGATGATATGTAAAATGTAGTCATACATTTATTCAGTATTAGCTTCACCTGTTTATTTTATGTTGTGTGTTAACTTTTACTTCTATTTGCTTCTGTGATTTATTGATGCGAGGTTTTACTAACATATTGAGTTCCAACTTCCATTGCATTAATTTATGCTAAAAAATTGTTTTGTTACTTAAAGTCCAAGTCACACGAAAAAACGATGTTGGCTAAATAAGTGTAGAATGTAATGCTGATTAATAATATGCTGATCAGTTGAAACAAAAATATCGCTTTAACATCAATTTCAACAAAAATAATGTTGTGCAAATGGAATGGTGACGTCACAAACAACGCTTTGTTTATAGTGTGTATTGCAGCGTGCGAGAAAGTTAACATGCCATGAGCTGGCCATAGCGTTGATGCAGCACACACTCAGAGAGGGGAACTCGCTTGCATTCCGGAAGCGAAGGTTAAAATCTGTCGGCGATTGGTTCAACAGAAAGGGCATACCATCAGCCTACTTTCTGTATGACAGTGACTTCTCGAAATGCAAGCAAAGTTTTTTTGCTTGGTACCATGTCCATCGATGCTGCTAGCATTCAAATTCTGTCGAATGCTACATTTACACTAATAGTTTTTTGTCACATTTCGTCACATTTTTTCACGTTAAACTTTATTTTTACAGTATAAAGATAACACTGGCAACAGGAAGATTAATAAATATTGGCAAATTAACATTTGATTAAGCCAATTAGCGCTTTATAACAGTTACATAAACTGATGCAACTTGGACTTTAATATTATTTATGGGAATTATCAGTTATTTGTAAGTAAGTAATAACACTTTTATTGTTAGAGTATGGCAAATAGTCTCATGTTGGATGACTGATTTTGTTTGTCGACTGTTGTTAGTTGAATGCAGCTGCCTGCAGTTTACAGCCACTGAGAACTTGTAGTGAAGTGAGACCACCTCTTGCTCCAGTGTTCAATGGTGCTGTACGTCTGATGTTGCCTCTGAAGCATTGTGTCATCCTCCCGCCATTTCAGCTGCCGCACCATTTGCCAACCTGCTCGTATTCATTTCTAGTGAAAGATATCGTTTACCACGACCTCATGACAAAGTATGATGTATAAAATGTTTGCACATTTGTACTTAATTATGCACTATATAGTTTATGTGTGTCTATTTTAATGAAAATAAAGATTTTTTTTATTCAAGAGTAAATGTGTTTTGTGCCATATGTCACAGTTCTGTATTGTTAAGATTAGCAGTTTGTTTGCAACAGTAATTATTGATGGGTGATATATTTAGTTGAAAGTGAAAGTAAAATTGCAACAGAAAATGTATTTGTTTGTAGAGAAATGTGAAATTATGTTAGCTAGAGTTTGCTGAGATTTTTGCTGACCCACAAAGATAATAAGATTTTTACGTGCATTCATAATTACTGTCCTGAATCGACCGTGTATTATTTTTCAGAACAAGATATTGTTCATACGAACACAAAGTCTGTCCAATGCATTTCGATAGTTGACAGTATATGTCTGTATAAATATAATCAGTGAGCTGTTTAGACTGGTAGAAAAAAAATCAAAAAGTTTAATTTTAAATTGTACAGCAGCAATGTTTTTGTCATCCTTCGCTATTATTATAACTAAACAATAAATATTGTCAGTCACGAGACCATTCGATTTGTCACCAATGCTTTACTATAAATGGTCTATCATCACCATGCGTTTATCTTGCACCGTTGTGGAGATATTGCACCTCAAAGGTAATGGGGTCATGACCTTGATTTTTTGGGGTTACGTGACGTCATTGGTCACGTGACCATTTGATTCGCGGTGGTCAACTTCTTATGGGTGGTCCATTGTGACCATTCGTCCATCTGGCACCGTTGTGGAGATATGGCAAAACAAGGATAACAGGGTCACGACCTTGACCTTTTGGTGTCACGTGATGAGGGAGGGGAAGGGAAGGGAAAGGGAAAATGGAAGGAGAAAAGGAAGGGAAAGTAAAGGGAAGGGGAAGGGAAGGGAGAAGAAAAAAAGGAAAGGGGAAAGGGAAGGGAAAGGAAGAAAGGGGGAAGGGGAAAGGAAAGGGAAGGGGAAGGAAAATGGGGAAAGAATAGGAAAAGGAGAGGAGGAAGGAGAAAGGAAGGGAAAGGGATGGGGAAGATGGAAGGAAGATAGCTTAAGAAATGTAGGACGCACGGACACTCAGGTGATTTTATACTCTGTCCAATGCTATGCATTGCATTTGACAGACAATAACATTGTTGAAGAGAAATCAATTTGAATTATTGTTTGATGCATTGTGGTTGCTGAAGGCATGATCTTGAGTTGGAATTGCGCTGTTTTCTGACGAATGAGTTTGAGACAGTTGACTGGCCAACGTCGGTCGCTGTGGCTGTTAACTCGGTACAGTTGAAGCCTGTTCAACGCCGATCGCTCTGCGTCAAGTCTTACTGTCGACCAGGAATGAATGTGCTTCAGATCAGTGCTTCCGTTTGCTGCTGCGTGAGTCTTGTTATGTCATGCAGTTTTATCTGAGCCAGTTGAAATGAAAATCTTTGTTTACCTGTGCTGTTTAGTTTTAAAATTTTCACCAAAAATTTTAATTGGTTCGAAAATATATGGATTAGCAAGCATTTTCTATTGTTTTGGTTTCAGAGTCATCGATTTGTCCTACAGCTTGTCAGTTGTCCGTCGGTATCTTCAGTTATACGAGGACTCATCAGCAAACGTCTTCTGCCAGCTAAGCATGCTATCAACAAGAGTATGTCGATTGTCGATCCATTGCTTCTTATTAGTCAGTTAGTAAGTAAGTTTATACAGTGCATAATGTCAGTGAGAATCTTGTTTAATCTAAGAGACAAGAGGTAGGATGGAGCACTAAGATAGCCTGATCATTAGGTTATGGTAAGCTGGTAAAACATCAATGAGCATTATCTTTCTAGAATATGTGTATTGCACTGCACTGTAAATATTTTATTGATGATGTGGCTGATGATGTATGCATTTATTTGTATTATAAAGAGTGGTTCTTACTGGCGCATAGTAAGATGGTCTAAATTTCATGACTTTCAAAATATAAACCTCCCACCCTAGTACTTTGATTACCAAGAAAGTTAACAGTGTGGGAGAAAAATTTACTGAATTGCTCAATATTTAGTGTATGCTCAGAGCTTGTGAAATTTTATATATACACCATGTCTCAGAAAAAAACGGTCCAAATTTTTTGTCAGTTTTTGCCATCACTAGGGAAGAAACGGCGAGTCCTGCGTAACAGTTGGCCCTGTGACCAGGACTGCTGGTATACTGGCCCAGTCGGTAATAAAGGCACTGGTTGTTAATTAGAGCCAGCGATTTGGTCGACTCAGGTTGTATGCCAGCTTAATTGGGTCACCCTCGCCGGCTCAAAGTGCCAAAAGGGGATGAGTTCACTCGCAAAGAACCTAGCTGTCTATGTGAATCTTCTTTTTTTCTCTCTTTAACTGTTTAGTCTGTGTACAGAATGTATATTGCATGTTTTGTGGGCCACCCTGTGTACTATGCTTTAAGCAGCTGAACTGGATATTATGTTGCTGTTACAGTAAAGGCGCTGTTGCTGCCCTGCACACAAATGCCTCAATCACTGCCTCCATTAGATGCAAGTCATCAGCGTGTATCTCTGCTACTCTCCCTGGTCTGTCCTTTGTCACGTCAACGTATTGCATTGCCTGCCAGAGGACGCATGTGTCGGCATATCCAGGTGAACTGCTTGTTATTGTTTTAGTATATTATTAATTGCATAAAGACTGAACTGAAATGAAACAGCGTTTTGTAATGTTAGTTAATACTATCACATTACAAACTACAAAGTTTTAGCATTGTGTTTTGTGTCCTAGTGAATTTTTGTCAGAAATAACTATTTTATGTTTGTGTAGTCTTCACCAGTTGTATGACTAGTACTATGAAATATAATATGAGATTAATAACTGTAGATATTCCAGCCTTATGTTTGACGATAACGTAGTTACTGATTAGTGAGTGACGGTTTTACTGTGATGTATGAATGATTGTAATTTGTTAATCATGAAAAAAAACATCTGGTAAATGATGATAATGCCGACTGTTTGCTGTGTGCAGTGTTTTGATTTGGAATCTTATCTGATGTTCAACTCCGAGCACTGTCATTGGCTCTGTCCAATATGCAGGCCAGTCAGGCATGGTGTCTATGGCAGCAACTAGTTGATATATTAAATTATATTATATTGCTGCAATGAAATCAAGTTAATATTTTTTTTACATATTTATAGTTTCGTCTGTTACTGATATGCATCGGTACATAGAGTATATTATGTTTTTGGCTGTTCATCTGTTAGTGTGTGCATGTGCGTTATCCAAAGTTTATTAACGTTATATCCTAGAACCTAATGGGGAGAATTTGTCTATATTTTTGGTTGATGGTGTTCTTGAGGCAGCGAATGAATTCATTGGATTTCAAATCTTCTCTTTTTTGTTTGAGTACTGGGCCCCAGTATAGCAGTATACCGAGTATTAATTGGTTTAACAACTTTAGCATATTGCACATGCAGAGGTGTGAGCCAGATCACACTCCATTAGGGTAGCATTTAGCATATTCTGCAGAATTATTGACAAAAGTTCCACACACATTACAAATTTTTTGATGTGTATATAATGATCGCTGTATGGTCGTAATAGCAGCAAGGGCACATACAGTTTTTGAAATTGAGTGAGTGGACTGTTGCGTTGGGCTTGTGCAGTGGAAATAAGTTCGCAGTACGTAATCAAGTCTGCTTTTGCAACTGAAGCTGCACTGTCCCTTGAGACATGGGAACTTTGTATTTTTAAATATTAATTATTAATCTAGAGATGGGGTGTGTGCAGAGGTTATTTATTTTTTACACATTTATTTATATTTATTTCTTTATTTATGTGTATAACGTAGTTTCTCTTATCTTATTGAAAAGCTGCTGTATGTGCGGTATGTTTTTCAGAACTATGGCAGAGTTGGAGTATTTAGAAGTGGACCAGTATATCTGGAGCATCCTAAAGGATGTAACTACATCTAACTCCACTGAGGTCTTGCTTGAAGTCAGTCCGGATCAGATCATGGCTTCAGTCGCTGCTGACCATTGTCAACAGCAGAAAACTGGTTTGCATTTTTGTCTGCTCATCAGATTAAGGGGTGCACCCTACAGTAGCTTTTCATGCAATTGGAAATCCACCTGCCATCTACCTGCCATATATGCTATCACGCAGTGTTACCTGGCACCCAACACAGGTGAATGCGCCACACCTTAACACCAGCCAAGCTGGCTGCTACTTATTTTACTTACCCCAGAGGGATGGAAGGCCGAGTTTACCTGTGCGGTCAGTTATATCAAACTAACATTGTATTCTGTTGATTGTGCATATTTTACATTGTTATAATCCAATTTTTGGATACAGCGCACAAATTAACAGTGAGACGATTTGAAGTGAAGTTTGGTGCATAATGGTCATTAGGTGCTGAATCAAGGTGTGGCAGGTCGCGGTTAGCTAACGCAACAAACACGACGCTGCCTACAAATCGTTCGTGGTCTGCTCGACGTCATAACAGCAACTGCTGCACCAGTGCACAGCCTTCAACTTTGCCAGATCCAATGTCGCCTGGTAACAATACACTCATCATGTACAGCAGCTTGGCAGTGATACTCGCAGTGGCTGGTTTTTGTTTAGATCATGGCCCCACTTGGTTCCTGGGAGTCACTATCATTAGTCATTTGTGAACGCAGAATAAGCCATATCCGTTACCTTACTGGATGATGTAAAAGGCATTTAAATTAGGCTGGGAAGGTAACTGGAGATTTGGCGTTGCGCTGTCCATGCATCTCAAACTCAGTGGACTATCCACCTGTGGGCTCATTGGCCATTGTCTGGGAAATGAGCACTCCTCCTAAGCTTCTTAGCATGGTTCCCTTTACTTTTAGCAAACACAGTATGTCGTTGTGCAAATGTACATTGTGTTTGCCATAGAGTCCATTGTGCCGTACAGTCCTCTGAGTTGTATCAGCGATCCTGCCTCCGCATCAAGTCCGTATCTGCCACCGCCGCCGGCATGTACTCCGGACGGCTTTGCTGTGCCGTCGGTCAGTCACGTGTCCAGTGTTAAGACATTGCCTGAGTCTTCGTTTGCTGAAGCCAGTGCTTTTACCGCACAGCCAGCTTGTTGTGAGACTGCTTCACCGACACTGCAGACAGCTGCTTCGGGATCCTCAACAAGCTCCGATCCTGCTGTGAAATGCTGTCCACCAGTGTTGGCTTCACAGTGCACTGGTGACAGAATTGCCACCGTGCATGATGATGGAGTTAAGCAAGCTGTGTCAAGTGATGGTGGTAGATCAGCAGCAGCAGGTGTACCATTGGATCTACTGCAGCTGGCCATGATGAATGTCTTCGGCAGTGAAGAACAACAGAACCAGGTCCTCACCGATGTGAGTACAGGATGATGTGTTCGTTTTGCAATGATATCATACTGGTTGTCATGAAGTGGTGAGACATGAGTGGCATGGTCTAGTGGTTAACATGTTGTGTCCAATCAACATTAGTAATAATATTAATGCAAGATTTATATAGTGCCATGGAGTTCGAAGTAACAGATGCGCTTGATGGTGCTGGGCTAATGCAGATTGAATAGGTGAGTTTTTAAACATTGTTCAGATACATTGTTCGAGTTACACAGGCAATTTAATAGCATCAAGTAGCCATGTCAACTCAGCCTTTTATTCCTCTGGGGTAGGTAAATTGAGTTCCAGCTTGCTTGGATCTGGTTAAGATGAGCATGTTTACATGTGTCGGGTGGCAACATTGATAGTTGCAAGTCAGCGTAGTATTGTAAGTGGATCATAAGTTAGTAGCTAAGTTCTAAGAGATCTAATATTGTATGTAAACTATGATATGTATGTTTTGGCCTGTAATTTAAAGCATATGAGTTAATGAATTTAGACAGATGCATTAGTTTTTTTGTTATTCAGTGTTCATATTTTGTGACAAATATTCTTAAAAACCTATGCAATTTTTGTTTTTGTGATTTGTGTCTCACAGATTATGTCTGAAGCATTGCCGGATCTGACTGAACTGTTGCCAGCATCTAGCAATGATGCCAACAGTGGTGGTTTGAATGTTTTTGCACCAGATGATGAACTGCTGAAGCTGCTTGCTTAGTTTTGCAATGACAGTCAGATGCCTAAGCAAGCACTTCTTGATAACTTACATTAAACAGTTTTGACATCTACCTGCATTTCATTTCTACTTTTATACATATCTAACTGTACTGGGTGGTCCAAAAAGTCAATCTGTGCTTCGGACATTAACAGAGCTTCACATGTAAGAAAGAGATTGGCGTTTTATGTGTATACCCACTCACGTTATGTCAAGGCTAGTTATTTTCACTGGCTTCTAACGTTAAATATTTGATGCTTCTGCGAGTGGTATATTTTTGTATACATAATGTATTAAGATAGTAATTAGTAGCCTACTACTGCTGTTCCTTAGGTACATTCATAAAATCAAGATTTAGCAACGTAATTATTTGAACTCTGTGAACTTTTTTTGTACATGCATGTGTAGTTTCTTCGAGTCACATTTTTTTCTCTCGGGTTTTCCATTAACCTATATCACTGACATCACTGTAATTGGTATCACACGTTGTGCCATGTGCCAGTGCAATACTTAATGTGCAATATTTATTTCTCTTTTAATATATTGTTTGACAGGTGGATTTAGTGGAAAAGAACTGGCTTTGTTTACAGTTTTTAGTACGATTTATTCATATTTAGTACAGGCTTACTTTTTGAACACCCTGTATGTACAGGGTAGTTTATTGCATAGAGTGGTGTATTTTCGTAGTTGCTTTCAACAAAGTCTTTCATTAGATAAAGAAAACCTAAGTCAATTTACCTGCGGGTTAGCAGGTTTGATGTGATCTTTTGTACTAACAGATTCTGGACTGTGATAGTAAATGAGTGATTAGCATGTTCACTATTGTGATAAGTGTTATTATTATTAGTCTCCCTGGAAGCGATAGCTTTCGGACTGGACTTGTGATTTACTGCAGATGTTTTTTTATTTTTTGCGACGGTATTTTTTTTTGCATCGAGGTCTGCAGTAGACTGAATTTTGTTATTTGTGTCCAAACATTTGGGGCCCTCCCCAAAAAAATTTTACGGGCCAAAACATGCGAAATTTGGCTCAATTTCCAACGACTTCAAACTTCAGCGGCGCTAATTACAGAGATGTAAGGGTGGAATAATACCCACCCAAATCGACTTTTTTGGGAGACCATATTTTGGCCCTTAGAGGGTGCTGCACCGCCAAATTTTTACACGCACTAAAGAATGATTAAATTTTACTAGCGCACTTCTCATCAGAGACGGGGGTCCCCCTTGCAATCTTTTTCAAAGGGGGGTCCAAAATTGGCTTAAATTTAGAATATTGGCCGAAAGAACTTTGGAGCCAGGGGGAGTAGCTTCATGAAACTTTGCCACGTGACGTGCTGCTAGATAGGGGATAATGTGGGTACAATTTTTTGGGAGGGCACCCACCACCCCCTTAAAATTTGGGAGGGCAAAAACGTTCAAAAATTGGTGCGATTTAGGACTACTTTTGAACAAATATAGATATCGACAAGCGGTTAATGGCATTATCAAGCACTACTAATCCCACGTTGGAGAAAAAAATTTGGTTCAATTTGATGCACTGATGCCAGAGATTATGCGGCTAATGTTTACCCACCCTGGGTCGACAGTGCGCGCTCTGCGTATGCTAATGCATTTGAGTTCAAGTTCAAGCACATGACTTTGCTACGGGGGATTTCAACCCCCTGAATATTTTCCCCAATCAGACTTCTAGGGCGCTGGGGTGGACTCATGTTGGGCTTTGGCCAAAATTTTTAGTTTTGTTTAAAATTAGAGCGTATAATTAACTTATAAGAACGACACTGTCCATTTAGTGAATTTTCTGTTTCATTTGTGCTGTTATTGTAATTGAATTAAGTTATGATGACATTTGATGCATTCTGTGATGTGTTTGAACTTATGGATATACAGGGTGCGGCAAAAAAAGTAGCCCCCTAAAGTTTTTCGCTGTTTTCTCAGCGACTGCTCGGAATTTTAATTTGGAATTTTACACGTTTATTTGCTGAAACCTGATACATTTAACTGCCTAATTAAATTTGATTTTGTTAAAAAAATGACGAAGTTATAGACTTTTTAACATGACCGCCTACCGATTTTTTGGCATTCAAAAATGTTCATGCTAAAAATGATATTTAATTTTTAAAAACTGGTTAAACGTTACTGCCGATGACGTCACAGTGACGTTTTGACAAACAGCAATTTGTATTGTTTATAAATTAGCATTAAATTATCCTTCCTTTAAAGCAATCGCTGGCTGCCCACTGGATTCATCTTCCAGCAGGACGGCGCGTCAGCACACACGTAGCGTGCAACGCCACGCAGCGCACAGAACTGGCTGCGGACCAATTGTCCAGATTTCATCACGAAAGACCAATGGTCTCCAAATTCGCCGGATATGAATTCAGTGGATTATCATGTGTGGGGTGCAATGTTGGAAGCTTACCGCAGGGACTGATCGACAAATCTGTGAAAGACTTCTCAAAGCAACTGAAGGCTTGTGTTGGAGCTGGCGGTGGACACTTCGAACATTCACAGTGACAATGGAATTCTGGCATTTGATCATTAGTTAACTGTGTTGTTTCAACGATGTTATTAATTTGGCGTTGAAGCTGGAACATTTTTGAATGCTGAAAAATCGGTAGGCGGTCATGTTAAAAAATCTATAACTTCGTCATTTTTTAATAGAATCAAATTTTATTCGGCAGTTAGATGTAACATGTTTCAGCAAATAAACGTGTAAAATTTCAAATTAAAATTCTTAGCAGTTGCTGAGACAACAGCAAAAAACTTTAGGGGGCTACTTTTTTTGCCGCACCCTGTATAGCACGTAGCTGTATAATTCAAGCAATGATAAACACTGAAACTAAGTGGGGCTGCAAATAAATAAGATGCCGATCATGAACACACGCTTTTGACCCAGTGCACATCTCCGAAAGCTTAAATGTTATGCATTTTACTGTAAATTGACTTTGTAGCATAATTTCCATTGTTTTTCGGCAGTGTTTACTGGTTTACCTTTTATGCTACTGAATACTGTTTCATTTGTCAAGCTGTGTGTTTGTTTTAACAGGATAATTATATTTTTGTCTCTGCTGGTTAATTTTTCTTGTCAGCAGCTATCCCTTTCTGAGAATTTGTGTGTATGAGTTATAGTGAATTGTTTGGAAGGGATGGGTTGTTGGACTGGAAAAAGCCAGTCACGTTTCGGGCTAATTCGGTGCCAGGAATTTTTTTCTGCTATGATGGTGTGATGATTTTTTTTGTAGTAAAATCAGCTACTTTTTGAAGTTTTCTCTGTTATTGATCAGGTGTTGCAGTGTTGAAAACGTTTGTGTTATTAGAAATCTCTGTAAGTGATAACTCATACAGTGTTATCACACATGGATTGCACAGTGGTTCGCATGCTATTTTTCATTTGCCTTTATAATTTATTTATATTATATTGATATACATGTACTTTTATTTAAGAGTGGAAACATTTGTGTAGCAACAGTCAATTAAACAGAGCTTCAGTTTATGTTTGTAGTATGTTGTAATGTGAGTTGAAGTGATTGAATGTAGTTCTTAATAATAGTTAAATACGTGTATTGCATGTTTATCTGTGTTTTTTCTGATAGATTAGAACTTAATAAAGAAGGTAAGAAGTGTATGGCTAGTTAAAACGTCATGAAAATTACAGAAGAATTTTACAAGTGCATGTTTGTATGCGGGTATAAGTTGTTTCAACTCCAATGTGTTTGTGTTGGGTATCTAAAATTTGCAGTTTTTTGACCATTTTGATTTTGCAATAAATTTACGAGAAATATTACTTCATGGCGTGCATACAATATGAAGGATTTAGAATGTCTGTACAATGTACAGGCTGAGTAAAGATGTTGTGATAGTCATCAACCACGCAACAAGCTGATAGAGCGTCCTGACTGTAATTGTTTAGTATTTGCTTCATACATACAGTATGCTGTCATCTACACGGTGTTTCATAATAAGGACCTTTTTTGTTTTTTTTCATAATTCACTCAAATGATGATCAATTTACACAAAATTTGTACCAGTTGTAGCTGAAGAAATGCCAATTCAAAATATTGCAACAAAATACGACAGTTGATTAAATATTCTTTGCTAGTCCTGACGTAATGCTGACGTCATAATGTGTCACGGGTACAAACTGGATAGTCTCAGATGGTGCTGTCAGTTGCTACCTTGCTCCAATACTGAAAAATCTGGTCCATTTATGACAAATTGTTGAAGTTTTGCAGTTACAGTTACAAAAACATGCAAAGCGATGGCATTTACGTGTCTGTGGGGATAGTTGGACTTTTTACTCATTCGAGCAAGACAGTGCACTAGCACACCGA
>Ga0056128_1007607_pt1 | contig 13671 bp, 10 predicted proteins | sample WorMetLIZISLAND2_FD_71113 | JGI IMG/M metagenome (GOLD analysis project Ga0056128, IMG submission 71113) | Marine gutless worms symbiont microbial communities from Max Planck institute for Marine Microbiology, Germany - Olavius geniculatus... ... | reverse complement strand
TTCCTAAACTTTATCTGGTAGACACACTGCTGCATGACAGTCAAACCTTGTAATGGACCTGCTGTTGGGGCTCACAGATTAGGATAAACGGAATTTAGTGACGTTTTTTTCGTTCATTTTAAAACGTATTATGCTTCGTCTGCTTTCCCCAGGTAGTGCAGAAGCAGACGATGGGTGACATGGAAACTAAAACACTTCTTTAATAGGCATTTGTGTCAGAAATATTTCTGCCAAATATTAAGATCTGCTAATCTACATTCAAGTTACGATCGATAATGTCTGAGATGTTTTTTCAGGTGTGCTGTTTATTTCAACACATATTTCGCTAGATCTGCTTTCCCTAGGGAGTGCAGAAGCATACATTAGGTGAGTTGGGAAACCAAACGAGCATTTAATGGCAAGTTGTGTCAAGAATATTTGTACCGAATATTATCAAATTCTGATAATTGGTTGTCAAGTTACAGTCGAAAATGTTGGGGATGTTTTTTGGAACACAGTGTACTGCTATTACAGGCAGCACTGTTTTGTCCTTAAACAATCAGCTTCTTGCTGCATACGTCAAACTTTTGCTCTATGTTTGTTACTTGTCCTAGCAGTTATTCATGGCATTTACGATGCCTTAAAATTAATTCGTGTCAACAACAACACTACTAAGTACTCCTACTACTTGGGTGGCTTGATGCTTCAGTAGTTAACACATTGGATTTCTAATTGCGATGTTATGGGTTTGATTCCTGGCCAGTCCGCTATAAAGTACCAACTCTGGGCAAGTTGTTCACACCCATGTGCCACTGTCACAAAGCAATACAACACGGTATGGGCCAAAGCTCAGTGATGCTCAGCAGCTAGGACCTTGAGCTTCATGATATGCATACTATCACCCGTCAACCTATACATACACACTAAATTTCATTCAAATCCGAAAAACTTTCTGTACACGGACAGAGACCTTTCTTTGCTCAGGAGCTGACCTAAAAATCTAAGAACTAACTATGAAGGCCTCGAGACCTCGATATTAAATAGGCTGGTCACAAAATACTGTTTACTTACCAAATTTCATAAAAATCCTTTTAAAAAATTCTTGTGGACTCACATCTGTACGGACAGCAAACTGGGTTTATGGGGTCGAAACAGTTGAAGAGCTGACTTGGAAACTACAAAGTACAACTGAGGACAGGTATAGAGCAGTTAGTACCTGTTTGCCAGGGTGGTGGCACAGAGCGTGCAATGAATGGCGGAGGCGGGGGCGGTGGAACCATGGTACCAGCTGACTGACACGCTACAAAAAAAACAAGCACAGACAACAACGTGCACTTATATACACAGCCTAATGTAGCAGTCGATACTTTGGTCTAGAATAGCAAAGATGCTCCATGCTGAGTCCAGTCACTCTCTGTATAAAAACCATCTGGATACATAACAAATCACCAAGGTCCACCTAGCCTTCCATCCCTCCGTGGTTGGTAAATTAAGTACCGGCCTGCCTGGCTGGGGTTATGGCAGGGCCGGTGTTGGGTGGCAGGTAGCGTGATCCATATGGCAGGTGAATGCCATGTAGCTCAAAGATGAATGTCTGTGTAAACAGACATATGCACAACTAACCTTTTAACTTCGGTATTTGTAGTGGAAAAGCATACTCGAAAAAAACAGCTAAAAATCAGTTAAACACTAAGAAGAGACAGCTGTAAGCAGAATCAGCAGATTAAGGAAAAAAAGAACAAATTGTTAGCCAATATCTTCAACCTGCATGCAATCATGCTACCATGTTTTAAAACATCTCTAAAAATATTTCACAAGAACGTTTTCTAAAAAGAAAAACATTTCGTGAGAATATTGTGAGGGGATCACATGCAAAAATAACTTAAAACTGCTGCAAAACATTGTTGTAAATGTTTTCGTTTGATGCGCAAATGCGGCCTACTTCTAGTTCGATCAGTCATACAACCAAAACACGACCAATGTGGCAGTAGCTTTCAAAGTTATTAAATAGCCATGACAGCTTTTGCAAACACGTGGAAGCCATGTGATTACTACTACTACTACTCTACACAACACACATACCCGTTGAAGAGATAACAGGCGGTGGTATGGGAGGTACAGGTGGTGGTGGTATGGATGATGTAAACTGTGATCCGCCACTTGGTGGCGGAAACCTTGGAGGTGTTCCAGGCATCTGTGACCATGGCAGTGGAGGTCCAGATAGCTGTGCACAAAAATATGATCAACACATTTTCTACAAAAAAACGCAGCAAATGCTTGATCACCAATGAAGTGAAGGACAGGCCGATGAAGTTATGTTTTGCAGTCAGTCAACGTTGTCAGACAGAGCTGATTCTGATGAAATTCTGCAGATGGGCTGCCAAGGCCAAAGGAGGAAGTGATTATTATTCAGGACTTCACCAGATAGCTCCCGCAGTCCTGAATTCTGTGGACACGGAAATGTCCAGTTTACCAAACTTAAGTGCTTACAAACATGACTAAAAAGTGCAAATGAAGATGCTGTTGTCAGTATTAGCAGCAAACTAGCACACATGCACAATGCACATGTGTGGATATTAAACAATTAGTTTGGTTCCCGCTAAGAAAAGTTTTGTCTTGCTTTTCAATTAATTAATACATGATCAATTTGAATTATTATCATAGATCGCATGAATAACATATGCAAATGTTTAGCAGCACTAACCAAGACAAAAAGTCAAAACTGCTGACTGACCCTTGGTGGCGGAAGGTTAAGTGGAGGCTTTGCTGTAAACAGAGAAGTTGGCGAAGCGGAACTGACTGATAGAGAAGACGTGACCAATGGTGACTGCTGGGGAGACTGGCTTGACACCTGTAGACAAAATCACCGAGATACTACTACAGCTACAACAACTACTAACAACTGCTACTACTACTATTTGGCTTGGTAACACATATGTTAGGATGTTGGATTCGTGACAGAGAGGTCACTGGTTCGACCCATGGATGGTCCGCTACCAAGTAACAACTCTGGGCAAGTTGTCCACACCTACTAGATAAGTGCCTGTATGGGTGCACACGCTCTTGTGGTTTTTTTTGACTCGAGACTTTCAGGTTATCGTTTGATTCTTGCCGCGAGTCATTTGCAAGCAACAATAAGACGTTTGCTAGCCTACTGCATGCTCAGGTTAACTCAGCCTCCTACCCATAGTGGAACGGAAAATGCATAGTACTTTATGAGCTACGAACCTAGGACATAGTGTGTTAGATTGTGGCGGTGGGACGTCTGATTGCTGCAAACCATGGGTCCAACTGTTCGCTGACGTGGGCAACGAATGGTCATATAGTGTGCTGTGGTGTCATTAGCTCGTGCCAATCAGCTGCCACTTTCGAGACTGCAAAGCACGTCTGTCCACGAGTCTGACTCATGTAAGAAGCACTGTAGCAAATACCTTTTATAACTACTACTGCCACTATTACAATACTAACTAGTAACTGCTACTACTAGTACTAACCGGGAGTGGCGGGGGTAGTCCCAGCATGGGCTGGCTGGCTCCTAACATCGGTCGTGCGGGTGAAAATGATGACAACGATGATTTGATGGCGTTATTAGATGCTAGCGGTGGACCTTGACCGAGCTCTGCCATCAGTGACATGTACTGCAAGGCACACACAAACAAATATACATACAAGATATATCAGACAGTCAGCATATAACTAATGTCTTGCGGATGTCTTGTGAAGTTTGCAAATCATTGTCGGCCACAAAACGACCATTACTACCTTCCGTTTTGTTCAATGTGCAACTTTTTCCCAACTTACTGTAAGATGGGAAAAGCAGTCTTCAATAGTCGTAATGCTTACATTGTTGCCGAATCAAACGGTAGCAAAAAACAACAACGAAACAAAAAACATGTGCATAAGTGTTGCAGACATACTTCAGTGTCCATCTTTGCTTTGTCGTTCATCACAGTCGCTAGTGGAGGTGGGGCATTAACGATTTCTTGCTGCAAACTCTCACTGGGTCTGCAAAACCGCATTACTATCAGAGTCAAACACAGCCATAAACATTTAATTTATAAATTCAAAAGCAATTGAGCAATTCGCACATCATGCTACTGTTTCTGGATTAACCTAATCTGACGAAATATTTCTGATCAAACCTAACACATTATAAATTAAACGACGCATAAATAGTGTTGTTACGATTATCAAAATCGGCACCGAAACCGCTTTTTTTTAGCAAAACCGAACCACATCGGAACCGCGGTTTTAGGCTCTCTATTGACGGTTTTAGTTTTTTTGATTTCAAACTGGCCCAGCTCTAGAGTCTTGACTGTGCTGACGGCGAGATGAGCGGCATGTCGCAACGCGCGGCCGCGACTCGTCTCCGCCAGGTGTTATACGATCAATGTTCAGATTGCCGCTGGCTTTACGTAGTCACTAGTAGGCCTACGCGGTGCTATTGTAAACTGAAGTCCTGTCTACTGGCCTGCAGCATGATTGCACCAACAGAGTTAATTACTAAAAGGTGTGAGTAGACACCACTTGTATTTATGCCTAATTGACAGATGGAAGTCGGTTCACTGCACGCTAAGCTCACTCGATCTGAGGAGAAGGCCTAATAATGCAAGTTTGCCTCATGCCACGCTCTCCGCCTGCCCGTCATGTCAGTCAAATCAACCAACCATGACAAACTGGCAAGCGTGAAACTGTAATAGTGTATCTGCAGCAGTGCCTCCACTCCTGTGAACTAATCGTTAGCGGGCACCGGACACCGTGGGTCTCTCTTGTCTCTCCCTTTCCTCATCAGCAATGCGCCATCGCTAGACCACACATGTAGTTTGCATCTAGCAGCGGGCGTGCACATTATCACTAGACGTCCGCAGCTGGTTTTGGTGGCAGTCAAAAAACCGAAACTGACCGAAACCATGTTTTATCCCCTCAAAACGTAACCGAAACCAACTGATCTCGGCCAGTGTGAAACCGTAACAACACGAAACATAAATAAACAAAATCATCTCACATGAAAATGTTGTTAGCAAATGTCTGAAAAACGCAAATGTCAAAATTTGTACATTGTCGGTCAGACAAACAAACCCAATCTGACATCTGTCCCAAATAAACGAAGATCAGAAAATATCTGGCAAACTAAGTGATTTAGATCACAAATTGAACAGTCACTAGTGTCAACTCTGGGTCTCTGTTAAGAAAGCTTTTAACTGTATATATCTTCATTTAATAAAATGAAAATACAATTATCAATTTTTTTGTTTGGAATATTATAACATATAAAACGTGAATATAATGATAAATAACTACTCTAGCACGATAACTAGGTCTCTACAGACCGTTTCTGCTTGCAGTCGACAGCAATGTGACCGGCACCGCCACACAGAGTACAGATGATTGTGTTTGTGACGATCGTCTGAGCTTCTTTAAACTGTTTCAGCTTCCTACACAAACATCTCTCACACATGGCTTCATAATAAACAACATCCTATGATACCTTTCCTACTTGGTTTAATTAATTGCAACACACTATTGTGAAATTAGTACACAGTAAATAACATAATCGTGTATCATAATTACATCACTGGTATGTACGACGAGAACAAATTTAAATCTGGATCACATTCTGTCAAACAACGCCTCAAACACAAATGGTAGTTGCATATCGTAACTTATTTAAATATGTCAGCAAAATGCGCTCAGTTGTACATATTTTTCAACTTTTCACAGAATTTCAAATCGCTAAGATTTTGAAATCAACATTCAAAAAACTTACAAACCTAATTTTGAAGATTTCAAACAAAAAGCAATAACACTTGCAAGACTTCCAGAATACTACTACAATGGAAAACATTGTACACAAGAACGTCATCTTTATAGAGGATTCCATTAAGCACTAAAGCAGTGTTACTAGCATGAGCAGCATGACTACGACGACTACTATTATAAAATTTTGAAATCGACATTAAAAAACCATCAATACTGACATAACCTAATTTCAAACAGCATTTCAAACAAAGAGCAGCAACATTTGCAAGACCACCATTATCTTCAGCAGACTTCCACACTGCTACTACTACTAGTACAACAACTACCGTAGTCACAAAGCATCGTACGTGAGAGCGTCATCTTCGCGGAGGGTTCCGTTAAGCAGTGCCAGCTCACGAAGCTGTTGTTTACGCAGATCGTTCTCGGCGTCGGGCACTGTGATGCCCTCCACGATGATCTGATTTATCTGATACACAAACCAGAATAATTATCCGCCACATCAGACACCACAGTCTTGTCAAACACAGACTTCTGTTGATGCTTCTGCACTTAGTAAAAACTGTGTATGCAAACTCGATTTTTGCAACTAGACATATGGACAAGCTCCCGGGCATCAACACAGCGAAGAAAGGACAAAAAATGACTCGGCCACTTTTTACAACTAAATTCAGAGAAGACAAAACTTGAGAAACAGGGTGGTCACCTCAAGCTCAAAGCTTTTTCAGGGTGGCCATTCTCCAGTCGTGATCAAATCCCCCGACTTTTCCAGACATTTTAAGGGAACATAGACGGAGTATCGCCCCTCACAACAGTGGCGATATGACGTCTATTGGCAATAATTTTAATTATTTTCCAGAGAATTAACTGACCAAATTTAGTGCAGTTGAAACAATAAAGGCAAACAAAGGCGGCTTACTGTCACCGCAAACTTAAAAGTATGGAAGTACGAGTCTGCGAGCGAAGCAAGCAGAAAAAATGGAGCTGAACGCAAATATTCAACTAGTAATGAACAGTTTTGGGACGCTGTTCCCTGACAAGATTTTTTTCCCTGACGTGTTTCAAATTCCCTGACATTTCCAGGTTTTCCAGACAAGTGGTCACCCTGGAAAAAACTTGACAAAAAGTGGAATTTTAAAAGCAGAGAAAAGTATTAGAATTAACAACATAGAATATTAATTAGCACAACTAATCAACTGACCAAAGCGCATTGTGGTTTGACTGTTATAACTGTAGAACTTATCATTACTAACTACTGACAGCTAGATTTTCAATAAATATATTATTTCATGTCATATCTAGTCAGAAAGAGAAAAAAAATAAACTACACAAAAGTACACAGCAAAGTGTAACTTAATTTTAACCAAGACAAGAAATTTGAGCTAATGCTCACGAGAAGCGCGAAAGCCTACAGCAGTGCCTGTTCACAAACTGTCAGTCTATTTCCAGCCATTTTGTCGCGACTGCACTTTGATGCCCTCGAGCACAGGTTTCCTTGAACCTAGAAAATCGAGACTCAGACTGTTGAAATCCGCGTTCAATAGTAAAAATTTCATATGTAGCTTGTCCATGTCTGTCTCGATTGGTTTTGGCGCAATTCCCTCTTGAAATGTGTCTCGCAGCCTGAAATCGCCAAAAAATCCATAAAACCCCCATTTTAGCGTTCAAGGACATTCAAGGTCATTGAATTCGGTGGCAATCGAGAGCCAGTGTACGACTTCTTATTAGTGATTAACAGTAACCTAGATCCTATCTCACACCGTTATTGAGATACAGCAACTTATTGGCTAAAAATCACAAACTTTTCCCATCCACCCCTTCGTTCGGGGTGACCCCCTTCAAATTTATGTTAAAGCTTTACGGTTCCCGAAATTAAAGTCTTCCAGGCAGCCGAAGGCAAAGATTTGGTGATCCTAGCTTGCACCGTTTTTGACTGATCCACCTGCGTGACAGACGGACGGACAGACAGACAGACAGAATTGCGAAGGCTAAGACACGCTGAAAGCAGTAGCTGCTTTCGTGCATAAAAATGGCACCATCACAGTCAGAATTTGCAGCTTCAGATACAAAAATGTATAAAAAAAAGTTAATTGTCACTAAGCAGTTTGGGAAATATTTGCAATGGAAATTCTCAGTGGGGTTCCAACCTATAAATCTCCACTTCTACAGGAGAACTGGGCCCATGTTAAATACAGTGTTAATTGTGCCCACAAGCGTGTCTCTCTTGAATGGTATCTCAGTTCATCCAATGGCTTTAACGGGGTGCACGAGTGTGATGCAACAGCCAGCAAAAGTATGCAAGTAAGTAAATAGATTCACCATTTTATATAGCACACAATACTGACGGAAAAACCTCCGAAATCTGAATCAATGCCACCACACAGCAACACAACACGATACTTACTAGCCTAGACATTAAAACAATACAAGTCATATGTAGACTACATACCTTGTTGACAGCCTTCTTGACGTTGTCAGCATTACTCGATGTGATGTAGGCATGTAGCGGCTCATCCTGGGCTGGCAAAGGTCGACCGTCCTTGTACCCTACTTTGCCTTCCTTCACTGACCCCTTGCCTCGGATTATTATAGTTGTACCCGTCTAACCCACACACGTATTAACAGTTCACATCACGAGGCCTATATGATGACAATGACAACATCAGTAACAACAGCAATAACGTTACTCAAGTCTATGTACTTCTAGCCTACATAGTACAAGTCAAATGCACGTTGTTGACAGCTTGTCTCAAATGCTTGACGTGATAGGCAGTAACAATTTACATTAGGTGCTGTTTGACAAACACCATATTGTGTATCATTAGTTGGCTTGGCATTGAGAACACATATAATCAGCAGAAACACTGTTTTAACACTCACTATAATGGTACCAATTTCAAAAACTTCTCTATATCACTTCAGTAAAGCAATTATTAATCCAGTCACTATTTTCAACATTGCATTGAGTACAAAAATTCTAACATTGACTGTTAGACGATGTGGTGGTGAGCGATAACACCCTTTTATGATTTTTGCTGTTTTCGACGTGTCCGTCATTGCATGTCGCCGTTAACAAGTGTATAAACTGATGTTCTGTACATTTATTCATTCAAATCTAACAAACCTCACTGTCCCCCATTACGTGCTTGGTAAGGTGCCAACGGCTATCTGAACTTTGATCGTATAACACCCGTGGAGAGACAAGTCGCGGCCGCGTCACACCGCTTGTCTCACCGCTGGCACAGCCAAGACTCGAGCTGGGCCAGTTCGAAATCGAAAAACCGAAACCGTCAAATAGAGAGCCTGAAACCGTCAAATAGAGAGCCTAAAACCGTGGTTCCAATGCGGTTCAGTTTTGCTAAAAAAAACACGGTTTCAGTGCCGATTTCGATAACCGTAACAACATTAAACTGATGCACAGAAAAAGCCATGGTAGCGACATATACCTCCTTCTCAATGTTACGCAGCGTGTTGCCGCGAGGTCCAATTAGCAACCCAACAAAATTGATCTCCGGGTGTGAGTCTTGCGGAATGTTGACTCGGTCACTGATTCGAATAAACGGTGGTCTGCAGACACCATAATATAACATCCAAGTAAGCGATAAGTACAATCTAAGAATGATGAGGCTGATTCAATATTCAACTAAACAGTGCAGCAACCAACTCCATGACCTGCTTTCTTATTCGGGACAAGGGGACCACTTTCCATTTTCAAGCAGATGAAATTCGGTAACACTTCCTTGGCTTTTTGCAGCAGTCCTCGCCAAGTTACAGTTATCCATATCATGCAATGTAATACAATGTCCCAAAAGAGAATCTTCCAAAATAAATACAGCGATACTGCGCAACAAAAAAAAACTCATGTTATGATAAACATGTCGTAAACAATGCCCCGGTTTTTGGGCAATTTCCTGTTTCGAGAAATAATTTCCCCACATCGAACTAAATTTCTCTGCTAAAAGCCACAGACATTGATCATCAAATTCTACAGCAACAAATCACTAGCACACCAGTAACTGCAACTATTGTTGCTACAACCATTATGACTACTGCAAGACTAGTACTAATGCTCCTGATGCTACTATTTTGTTTCATTGGCTAACTTTTCTACTCAGCAGGCTAAATTGCCAAAATGTAGAATTATAAAAAAAATGCTGCTGTAGTGTTTGCTACAGTCCAGACATTCATTCAGAGCCAACGGCTTCAAAGCACAGAAATTAACATATTACAAAAATTATAATTATCAAGTAGCAAAAAAAATCATATGCTACCTGTAGTCTTGTGGAGGCCGGTAATCGGGATTTGCTTTCAAAACTTGTTGCACCAAATTATGTCGCTCCTCTTCCAGTTTCTTCCGTGTCCGAAATTCCCTCGTATTAAGCCGCTTGCCTTCCTGGTTGTAAATCGGCTCTGGAGATGGTGAGCTACATCATGCCATCACAGCACGATATTACTTTAAACATTTTGCTATGTAGAACTTGGCAATAATAGCAAAGTCAAGCATGATTATTCGGACGTTTTAAGACACGAGTGGCAATAAAAGCTAAAATTGCAAGCTGTGCATCAGTTAAAGATGATTTTAGATCATATGACACAAAAAAATTAGCTGACACAAAAAAAAATAATGCAAATAACGAAAAATGTGCACAATTAGAATTAACAAATCTATCATTTGTCTTCAACCCACCAATTTTTCCACAGTTACTTCACTATATGCTGGGCTCTACTACAAAGTGAACCCTTGGAAAATGTTGGGAAAAGCACTTTTCAGAGTCCAGAAGTATTCCCTATCAATAACCTGTACATGTAGCTTACAGCACTGAACCTCCCAACTGATTAACAATAAGAGATTATATTTACCTCCGCCAAGGAGGTTATGTTTTTGCCAGACTGTTTGTCTGTCTGTTTGTTAGCAAGATAACTCAAAAAGTTATGGACAGATCTTTCTGAAATTTTGAGGGTATGTCGAGAATGGCACAAACTACCAGTGATTCAATTTTGGGGGTGATCCAGAAGGAATCCTAGATTCTGGATCACTTTGAAATTTTTGTTACCATTGCTTTCAATGGGGCATAAGGGAAACCACTGCAAAACCGAAGATGGTGCTGCCACCTAGCAAACAACATTGCCTTGGCGGAGGTGTGCGGGCTCTGATTGCTTTCTAGTTTTGAATATATTAGTTGCTATAAAAATCAATAACATCAGTAACAGGTTGTACCTTACCGATCACCAGGGTTTGCAGGAATTCCAAGCTCTCCTGTCCGAAGTCGCCGTGTAATTTCCTCAATCTGAAGTTGAACTGCATTGGCCAAATAACAACAGAAAAACAACAATAATAACAATTACTTTAAATATCTCACTAAAATGAAGTGTATGTCAACTACAACTTTCAGCAAAAATATGACATGCTTAACTTTAAACAGTTTCACTGGATGGCGCTTCTACTTTTTACATGGATGCCATTAGCTTAATGCTGTGCATTACAGACACAACTAAGCAGCATATGTATTTCATAAAATAGAATACACTGCAGTGGCTGCAAAGGGTTCACTGGTAACAGATATGTGTTGTGAAAATGACACGAAGCTGTGTGAATTGAAATAAATATATTAGCAGTTTCACTTTTGGATATCCAAACTCACTAAAGTTCTCGCTAGCACAATATGACAGGCAATACTCATGTGAATCAATGCAGAGCGTACAGAAACTTACGTAGATACTGTTCCTCCTGCTCTTTAGTCAGACCCTGTGGAACAACAACCGGCAGTCCAGAAACAATGTTCTTCTCTGTCTCCGAATCTCCCCATCTGCTGCGTCGTTTCTTCTTCTTCTCCGAGCCAGAATTACTATCATCCTGGTCTGCAGCACGATAACCCACAATAACACATAATAAGCAACTACAGTCGACACTGTCCAATAATTAATCATTTTAAACAAAATATTTAATTTTTTAAAATCAAGAGTTTCATTCCTTGGTGCACTCACTAAAGTGTTAACTGGCCACTGCCCCTCTGTAGTATATTTTTGTATGCATTTAACTCTGAAAGCAGCTCTAACTTACACACCAATAAAATAAGTAGTTTATTTCACTGACAGAATCCGTAACCCCAAACCTTGTTACTAAATCAACCCACAACCATAATCATATGTTAACACTCAATTATTTAACAAATCAATAGCTATTTCTGCTGGGCCCTATGAACAAGACGAAACAATGACTCACAAGTGGCAAAATAACAATCAGCTGCCAAATGTAATTGAATCTGTATAAAATGAGTGCAGTGAGTGCAAAGCAGCTAAGCACACAGCACTTGCCTTATGAATAAGCAGTGAAACCACAGAGGTACGAGAAGTGACAACAGCAAAATTTTGTAAAGTTACTGGCTGAAAATGACAAAAAAAAACCTGCTGTGACTAGGGTTCGAACGATACTGGTATTGGGGTATGGGGTATTGGCCGATACTGGCCGGTATTGGGGTGGATCGGGTATTGGGCGATATTTTTTCGACTGTGACACCCGATACCGATTACCGATATCCACTCACGCCACGCCGCCCGCCCGCCGCTATCTAAGCGGCAATCAAACAGCAGTCGGCGGCCACTATACAACTCGATCTCGATTTGCTAGCAAACAACAGTGGCAGGGAGAGTGGGGTAGGCGCACCTGTAGAACAGTCGCCATTCATGAGAGATAGGAAGGATTAATTATCCCCTCTCCGCCACACCGTCCACACGCCATCTCACACTTTAGGCCTAATTTCAGTAACTGACGTGGACGTATACAATCAGCGCACGACGTTACATTTGCTAATCATTCTGAGCGATCGGCGACCACGTGCGATTGTTGTCTAAGCGTCGGCGCTGCGCACATCACAGGAAGAATGGAAAGGGGAAAGTGCATGCTACTATAGAGTGGTCAAAGGCAAGCAGCACGCCGGCATAGGTAACCACAATTATCCAATATCCCCTTGCCTCCTCACGCCGTTGCGCGATGTTAATACTAACTAGTAATGCAAACCAGGAGCAGCCGCCTATTATGTTCTACACCGGTTCATGTGTGTGAACTTGGAAGTAAAGTGCTGCTATTGTTATGAACGTCAGTCTGTTGACTGCAGGGGGCGGGAGTGGCACTGTCAGTCAGTCACCGTCAGTCCGTCCGTCCATCCAGGGTTTAATTACCAGTGTCAAGTTAGGCCTACATAGGCCTAATGCTCACAGTCCACCTTACACAGAGCTGTAAATAGACTGTGCTGTTGGTTTAATTTAATACTTAGACACCATGTGCAGATCTAGCTTATAGCAGGTGCATCTTGGCATAAGAGTCAAGCACAAGGCTCTTTGCTACCAAGTTTACAAAGTTTCAAACTCATAGGCCTAGCGTGTTAGTGTTGCAAGCAGGGTTCCCACACTTTTACTGACAAAAAATTACAAGAATTTTCCAGGACAAATGTTTTTGCACGACCTTTAAAATTAAAAAGGAATCTTTAAATATAAAGATGAACAACATGATAGGCCTACACAGAACAATCCAATGCACAAAAATCTTCATTAGTACAAACTGGCAGAAAACTATTTTAAAATTTTATTTTTTGTATTTCGGAAAAACTGCTCTTCATTAAGCATAATCTGAAATATGTTTAACTGTAAATAAAATATTCTGAAGAGTTGAGTCATAGATTACCTGTATGCTGAACATTGAAAACTCAATGTTTTGAAACTGAACATTTAAACTGCAATGGATATACGATAACTTAATACTAGTCGTAAATTATTTGCATATTAAACCTTCAAAAACACTGTTTAATGCATCAAACTTTGACTATTTTTACTAGCCATAGCATTCACATAGGCCAGAGTTTGTAGAAAAATCAATACATTAAATCAATACAGTGCTTCACTGGGCAACGGGCAGGGCACTGGTATCGGTATTGGTAT
>Ga0056128_1007606_pt1 | contig 13672 bp, 11 predicted proteins | sample WorMetLIZISLAND2_FD_71113 | JGI IMG/M metagenome (GOLD analysis project Ga0056128, IMG submission 71113) | Marine gutless worms symbiont microbial communities from Max Planck institute for Marine Microbiology, Germany - Olavius geniculatus... ... | reverse complement strand
ACGTAGGCCTTTTCGTTTTCCCTCTAGGTGGAGGCACGCTGGCTTTCGGGTACGGTCGGCCCACCCAAGCAACAGCTGGGAACCTTGAAATTGGTCCACGGGGTGCTCGTGTCCCGGGTATCCTTCCTACCAAGTTTGGTGTTCGTAGGCCTTTTCGTTTTTTCTCTAGGTGAAGGCACGGGACGGACAGACAGACGGACGGACAGCATCGATACATAATGGGACCTCCTTCTAGGAAGGACGGCCCCATAAAAACACCAAACCTTTGTTCTGCACTTCATCTGTAGTATGTAAAGCAGTTTAGTCTTTTTGTATAAAAATTATTGTGAATTTCCGTTGAGAGCAAGTCTTTTTTATGTGATAAACTAGCAAAAGGTGTTAGCTATTGTGTCCATATTATTGTTGTGTTAATGCCAGTTTGTTTTATGCTTTCATGACGCTTTTAGCCAAGTCTGAGAATTTCGTTTTCAGAAGTGGTTTGCAAGTTCGTATGTGCATCGTAAAATGTGTTTCGCAACTGTACAAACGAATAGGTATATGATGATTGTATTGTGTGACTATTATTTACTCATGCGTGTTTCATATTTGACTCAGTGTCAGTGAATAACTGAAAATGATATTATCAAATAGATGTTTTCATTTACAGGGAAAGAGAATTTAGGAACAGCAGCACTGCGGGTTGGAAAAGTTGGGGAACAAGAAGTTAAAATTTCTAACTAACAGTTGCAAATTTCCAACACATGAGATATTGGGTGCTCATAATTTCAACTTTGCCCCTAGACTGTTCCAAAAGGGTTGATTTTTATCCCAGAATTTTCTGATATGAAAAACTGAGGGGGCCCCCTGCCACTGATTAGCAATGAACAGAAACTTTTTTGCACAACCGTCACCAGCTGTCGTTCTTTCTTAAAAAATTAAAGTTTAAAAAATACTGTTCCATTATTATGTGTTTGTGTGCATTCTGCCTGAAAAGGTCGTCCCCAAAATGACCTACACTGTGTCGGGTGGGACGTTAAACCCTATTCACTCACTCACTCACTCTTAAAAAAATTTCTACATGTAAAGACATTTTTCAGCACACATAACAAAATACACTTCTATATTAAATTTACTGCAGTGACGGCATATCTACTTCTGACATGCCAAACATGAAAAATTCATCAAATTGTCCAAATCATTACATATGTCGTTGGTACAAAGGTTCACTAAAATAGCTGGACCTACCAACATAATCTTTGAAAGAACAGCATAAACAGATACACAGTGCATCCAGATCCCAAAAACATAAACATGCATCCACCATAAACCCATAGAATTTTTAGTGAATTTTGCCAACCTGTGTACATTTATCCAATTCAGCTCATTAATGACTTTTTGCACACACTGTGTGTCTATTCTGACACCTTGTAGAATAATATCTCCATGCACAATATTTTATTTTACTAAAATAACACAACTAAACATCAATCTGTCAGGCAAGTAATACACAATAATTTATCTTCATATTCCATTAACTACCATATCATAATGTTAGTTGTCTTATTTAAATAGAAAACAAAACACTCAGTTCCTCAACAGCCAGTGTATTAATACATGATTCACACGAACTGCATTATAAGCTAATCACGCATGCACAGACACACACACTTCATTTCAATCATATCCTCAACAGATTTCTACAAATTAATCAACATTCACAGTCAAATCCATGTAAAAACTGCACAACTGAACTGCATATGATCTCGGTTTATAAAACATATCACCGTCCACAGAAGCCTAAGACTGGACATCTGTGGCATTTGACAGTGAGTAAGTGAGTAGGGTTTAACGTCCCACCTGACACAGTATAGGTCATTTCGGGGACAGCCTTTCCAGGCAATGCACCAAACACATAATAACGGAACACAAAACTTAACCTTTACAGAAAAAACCTCAAAAGGACACAAAACATAAATCCTAACTTAAAATTCTAAGAACTGGCATTTGACAGTTCATGTTTTTGATCTCAGCATTTTGATTCACCACCAGTCATGTCCCATCGAGAAGTTCAGCATAAAGTCGTGTACAAAGCAAAGCGACAGAAATGCACTGAACTGTATAAATGCCAGTTCATTTGCATTGCACAGACTGTACAAAGTAAACAAGCAGTTCAGTTACGTTCATTTTGCAAAGCGCACAAGCCAAGTTCAGTTGGGTTCACCTCACTTCACGTGCTCTGCATGTGCTCGAGTCTTAACAAACGCAGTTTCAGGGGCCATGCCATTCTTTGCATCAATGGGTTTAATGGACAACGTTTCCGATACCCCAGACTGTATGTATGCTCACTAGACCTGTAAGCAAGAGCGAGTGGTAGCGAGCGAGAACAGGACAAGCGAGAGCAAGCGAGATTTTTCCCATGAGCGAGCGACAATACTTACGAGCGAGTCGAAGCGAGCAAAATTTAAAACGGCACGTGATTTTTCACACGCGACACACCTGTCGGTGTTTGTCTGTCTATCCATCACACTCTGCGACTGTATCAAAACGGCGCAAGCTAGGATCACAAAATCTTCACTGTCGGCTGCCACAAATTAGACTCTCAGGATCTTAGAAACGGTGTGAGATAGGGCCAAGGTCACTATTAATCAGTTATAAAAAGTACCCCAAGTCCTTTCCATCGACACCAAAATCAGCGACCTTGAACAACCTTGAAACCAAGAATAAAGGGTTTATTAGTGATATTTTGCGTTTCAGGTTACGGCGCACATTTGAAGAGTGAATTGCACTGAAATTGCTGGAGATATAGACAAAGACAACAGTAAATTGTGGCAGATGAAGTTTTGAACTTTTGACCACCGATGTTCGGAGGGACCTCAAAGTCCTCAATCACTTCCACCTTGGGTATCATCGCACACTTAAATTTAAAGGAATCGACTTCCATGCGACCTAATGGAGATCACATGCATCATTTAGGAAATTATGAAAAAAACTACTAAGAACCTTGCAATTTCTCGCTTAAAAGCGAGCGAGATTTACCTACGTGCAAGCGAAAAAATGGCTGGTGAGTCGCTTACGGGTCTAATGCTCACAGTGCTTTGAGAAAGACGAAAAGAGTCCTATGCCATTGCAGCACATATTCTGGCTACAGCAGACTAAATACATGCCTGTGAGATACTACTGTCAATGCCACAACTGAATGCCCAGATGAATGTCAAATCATAAAGAGAATATAAGTGTTGCAAAAATTACTGCTTCTTGCATCTGTGGCAGCTTTGACAAAGCCAGAAGCTAGCCTAAACAATTATCACAACTAAATAGCTGAGAATGCTTCAACGCTGTGAGATCGGCAACAATATAACTGAGCTATCCAACGTCAAACCATCACCAATCTAACACAACTCTGCAAACAACGTGCAGCTAGTTTGAACATGATTTTAAACATATCAATAAAATATATTATACAACTCTAACGAGCAATGCAAACTACACACAATAAAATAAAGGCTCAATGCCAACAATAAAACTGTAACACTGTGTAATGGTGCACAAATAACGTAGAACTAACTCATATCCTGTTTGACATTATATTTTACATTAGATATTAGACAAGAGCTCAAACTGGACAGCCCGCGGGCCAGCCCTGGAAATCTACTGCATCAAACAGATTTTGTCGAAAAATCAAGTGACTGGACCAGTCGACCTAACAGAACTGATCCCATTTGAAGTCCAAAAATAGTTCCCCAAAACGGGCATGTTAGCTTGTTACATATCTAGCCACATGAGGAAGTTTGTTCCACAGGGCACCGGTCACACAGGCAGTCCTAGTTTTAAAAAATGGTGAGGGAAATACGGTCGGTGTAAAATCAGCAAAAATGTACTGGGACGAAAAAACAACAAGCTGGGTCGCAAAATCAAGCTGCTTAAACAGGTGGGACCAAAAAGTAAATTCAGGCCCGTACACAGGTTTGCTGGCTATTAGGGGAGCGTTGAAAATGGGTAGTTTTAAGCTTTCATTGTAATACACCATTACTACGCTGAAGATACATTGTATGTCATTATCAGGTCATCGTCATTGATATCAGGGACTGTAATGGATGATGGTTGACTATGATGAGTTAGAAGTGTGACGGCTGTGAATCATGCCTGTCCAGACAGTGCTACCAGTGTGTTGACAAATTCATCGCGGAGCTCGGTGGACCAGCGACAATCACACCTCCTCTGGGAATTTCCTCAAACATCCCAGCATCGGCATCCACCTCGACGGCGATGGTCCAGCGACTTGGACCAGCACCGACTGCCGTTGAGATCCTCCCATTACCGGTACCGGCACCTCGACCCTCCACAACTGGACGTGCTGCAGTGGCCATGCACTGGGTTCCGGGATGAAGGGCGTTCAGCAGAGTTCCACTTCCGCTTGGCAGACTCATCAGACTCCGACAGCAGGATTCTGCAAACGATGAAGCCACATGTACTCCGGGGTCCTCGTCACAAAGTAGTGGACTCCCACCGCGCAGGCAGGGTGGGGTCTCACCCGCTGCCCCATCATCAGACGGACGACGATTCTCCTTCTGACGACGTCGCTGCTGCCAGCTGGACAGTGACCGGCGCTTGGAGTGCTTATGCATGCTGGCAACCCTCATCTCAACGGCACCTATACAATGCAACACAATATTCGTTTGATGCAAACGTAGTCAGACTGCTACGAAGGTTACAACATAAGCTAGTCTAGTAGTTCTATATGGTAAACAAATGACTGTGCAAAGAAATTTACCGTACAAAACCATAACACAGTCTGTGGGCTGGCTGCAGGGTGTAAACGTAGCAGAAAAAAATGTGCAGTTAAAAATTTAAGAAAATATAATGCGAGATAAAATGATTAAATATAAAAAGGCTGATAAACCTGCTTCCATGCTGGGGTCATCCGGGGACTGGCCAGAGGTATCCTCCGAGGTTCGTAAAACATCACTCAGTCCCGAGCTGCTGGGACTGAACTCATGGCTCATGAACTCCGTCTCAGCTGCGACCGCCAACAGTGCATCCTCAAGGGAGGCGGAGCCGACCTTGGAAGACAGGCGGAGCAAGTTTTGACAGCTGCCCTGTGACGACGACCGCTGTACATCCACGCTACTGCCACTGTCGATGAACGCCCCCAGTTCTTCCTCCTCATGTGCCCCACTGCCCGAGTCATCGACATCCCGCGCACATTTCTCTTCATCATCACTACTCACTTCAAGCTCCGAATCTGCACCCCGCTTCATGCTCAGGTGACTGCATTCTGCAGAACCTCCGGCCGTGTCTCGGCCAACCGGTGACTCCCCAGATCTCTTGGTCTCAGCACCAGGATCCGATCTTGGCCACATCTTTCCACCTCCATCCTTCCCACTGGGATTTGTTTTCGCAGTTTGGTCTGGATCGGTTGAAGCATTCGTGTCCAGTCCACCGACGTTCGCTGGAACAGTCAGACGGACCGCGATCACGGTGATGTTGTCGGTCGACCCTGCTTCTTTGGCCGCACGGACAAGTTGTTGGGCCGGGGTCAACGACGTATCACCAATGTTATCGGTGAGGATCTTTGCTACATCGTCGTAGGTGAGTTGATCGAAGAGTCCATCGCACGCCAGCACCAACCAGTCGCCGGTCTCGTATGTGAACGTCTCGACGTCCGGCTCTCCACTGATGCACGGCTTATGAAATGCATCACCTGTGTGCAGAGCAACGTAAATGAACTGAAACGATCAGAACTTGAACTTAACTGTCCAATGGGCGAGTTCAGTTTAGTTCAGTTCAATCACGTTGCTCTGCATGCACCTTAATACTACTAAAAGTACCCTCGTGTGAATAGTGTAACAAGAGTATCTCTCACATCGTCTGCAGTGGTATAATGGCTTAATCACTCCACAGCCAAATGAAGGATGGTGCAGGCCATACAGGGTACATGACCAACCACCAGCAGCCATGGAATAAGTGCATTAAATCATTTGTGATAAATTTTCTGTTGTACAATATGGCAATGTCAGTACTGAATTTATACAGTGCAGTATTATGAAGCACTGCTATTGCACTGAGTACACTAATATCCAACACAAAGTACCATTTTTAAAACCATGCTCGTAGCTACCGCTGCAAGGCAATGGATCATGGAGAATGTCCAGTTATGAGTTACAAGCCGTCGATCGCCAACAGCAAAGGCCCGATGGCTGAATGTATTTTGCGAAAAACTGAGAAATGTAACAACTACAATACAACCAAAAGTATTCTGGACTGAACAGAGGGAGACAGGTTCATAAGACACAGCCCTACCGTAAGTGCAATGCAGCAGGTGCCTCCATTTCTTATCCTACGTACTATGGCACTATGCAAATCTGAACTAAACTACACTGTGTTGAGAAAAAAACACCCACTGATATGTTTTCTTTCATATCTCCATGTAAAATGTTCAGATTTCCACAAAATTTTCAGGAAATGTCTAGGAGGATACTAGTATTCCATCGGAGGAAAAGTTAGACATTTTTTGCTACTGGTGATGTCATGTTGACATCATATTGCCGTGTTTGTAAATTATGGGTTTTACCATTAACGACAAACATCTGACAAAATGTTTGCGAGTCAGCAATGGTTATGTAGCCGCAAGTTTGTGTTACATGTTTCTGGACAATGGACAGACAATGAAATATTGATGGAATAAAACTTTTGAATGAAAAAATCGACATGTTCGGCAGTATCAAGCCATTTAACTGATAGCAGGCATGTGGTCATCCATACAGTGATGCATGAGTGTATGCCTGCCAATATCAACAAAGTTGAGGATCTTGCACTCAGCCAAGAAGATAAACCACAAAAACAGTTCACAATGGAAAAATTGCATAAAGAATTAGCATATTTTTGGTGGGCCAGTTAACACAATGACCAACTGATGTGTTTTAACATTGCATCAAATGTCTGTCTTCAGCAGTAAAACCCTTAATTTACAAACATGGAAATATGACGTCAGCATGACGTCATCGGTAGCAAAGAATATCTAACTTTTACCTTCGACGTACCTGTATCATACTAAACATTCTCTGAAAATTTTGTGCAAATCTGAACACGTTTCACACAGATATAACAGAAAATGCGAGTGGGTGTTTTTTTCTGAACACACGCAATCTCAGGTTTCTGAGCTTTACATATTTTTTATTAGAACAGATTAGTTTATAAAGCTTACCAATCGCTCGGGAGACTGACAAAGTTCCATTCACTCGCCATGCACCAAGGAACACCACACAACCTCCGAGAGCCTCAATTCTCCTCTTCTCTGCCTAGAAATACAACAAAACAACCATAAGAACAATACACACTCACCATATCTATCTAGCATAGCAGAACACAGGCTGAGCCTACAATTCATGCAACTGGCCAGCAAATCCATGGCACTCACTTTTTACAGATTAGACGCTAAAACTACTATCTGACCAACAGTGCCTTAGATATTGTACCATTTGCTACAATGTTCAGCAAAACTGCACAGCAGTCACTATTATTTGTAATATAGCAATAAATATTATGAATATATCTTTTCCAGAATCACCACTGCGCTATCAAGCAATCATTTATTACGCCAAAGGCAGCACATGCATATAAAATACACACAAAATCACAATTTAAGTTTCTTTTTTGTGTGATTCTTATATTACCAATTCTGCTTCCACAATTTAGTGAGTGGTTCATCAGGTTTTTTGTGTCAAATATTCCTCTGCCATTTTAATTCTTTTGTTCATTAATTTTTAGTTTAAATGCATGCAAAAGTACCAGTTCAAGCTCTTTTTCACAATACACAATACAGCAGCTACCTGCACATCTGCGTAATTTGCATAAAATTAATTAAATTTAAGACTTTCTACAAGTTACCGTTTCCTTCTTGGCCTTGTTATGAGTATAACATCATCATCATCATCATCAACATCATTTATTAAACAAAGCTGACAAAAGTAACTTGCACAAATAAGTAAAAAAAAGCTGAAAGTAAACACAGATTATCACAGAAATTGCAAACATTATAAAAGTAGCAATAGTGTAAGTGAAAAACAATTGAACATCATCTTATAATAACTGCAACCCGTGGAAATGAGTGAGTGAGTGAGTAGAGTTTAACGTCCGCCCGACACAGTATAGGTCATTTTTGAAGATAGCCTTTCCAGGCAATGCACACACAAACACATAATAATGGAACATAAAGTCTAATCCTTACAGGAAAACCTGATACAGAACTGATAACACATAAAAATGACCTAAACCTAAAACCGTACGAACTCGCCACTATAAGCGTGCATAAGTAACAGTAATGGCAGTTCTAATAATCTTCCTTGTTATCCTCCAGACAGTCATCAATCTCAGAATGCTGTCTATTGGAGGATGTGGGTATGCAACCCATAGAAGAGCAGACAGACCTCATCCTCGGGTTTGTGTGGAGTCACCAGCGTGAGGGGTGCTCCACGTCGGACCAACAGAGCCTGGGAGTCTCCAAGCCATGCTACGTGAAGCCGATCATTCTCCGCCAGAACACAGACCGCCGTTGAACCACTCGTCTGACGCTGCCACGCAAAACACAATCAATAGTTTGTTTATTCATCACAAGCGTAAAAATATAAAACACAGGCAGACAGACAAACAAAACGCAGACAATAAAGACACTAAAATAAACCAAGCAATATCATAACCTAATAGAAATAATTACATACAAGAAATGATATAATACTAACAAAAAGTCAAAAACCTGTCATGGCATTAAAAACTGAGAAAAATAGAAAACATGACAGAAACAGTATATGCTAATAGAAAATACAGTGACTACACTATACACTTTTTTGGTTCATTTGTAGCATGTACTTGAATATAAAAATGACGCCGGTTTTGAAAAACTGCATACGAATCAAGTTAGTTCCACTTTATTTTGAAAGAGATGGAAAAAGGTAAAAAAAATATACTCAACGCAAATGTTGAAATGGCACAGAAATTCAGCTGGTGTTCAGTTTTCTGGCCTCTTACCTCACGCTTTGCTCGGTCTACAAACATGCGATCTGTCTCCTGGAATGCTGCAAAAAGTGCCTCCTTTGGCGACTGACTTTGAAGTTTATGGCCGAGAACCGAATGCAGCTGAACAGCTGCATATTTAGCCGCTTCCACACCACCATGTCCATCATAGACAGCATAAAACGATAATTCACCCTGAAACATATGCAAACAACACATCACATGAATCATACATTTTATCTATTTTAAACCAATTGTTATCTGCACTATATTACACAACAGTATGCTGCAATCTTTGATGCTGAAAAATTGGCCAATTAATCACAGATTAAAAGCAGTACTGGCAAGAGCAGCAGCAGCTGTATTAGTACTCAGTAGCAGAAAAAGAACAAGCCAAGTTACTTAAATGGCTAAAGGATGATAAAAAACAGTTATAAGTTGATATATAACCCGAAATCATAACAAAAACATCACCCAAACTTGCAGCTATATTACAGAGAAAAACAGACCAGATAAAAAATAAGTGGCAAGCTCACAAGATCTGGAAATAGTTTTCCAAAAAGTGGTAAGATGACATGCTTGTCCTCCATCTTACGTCGAGTGTTCTTGATGGCGTGTACAAACACCTCAGCGGGCAAAGGACTCTCACTGCCACTGGCCATTATGCTGGGATCGCAACTGTGGCACACGCGCAGTAATTCATTGAACACCATTCGGCCAAATCTTTCATTTGAAATAAAACCTGACACAAACACATCAGAAAACTGAAGTGATCATAATAGCAACATCGAATAACATCAGCATTTTCAATACCATGCATTAGACTGCATGTATGACAATATAAATTGTTTGTGTAAAATGTACATTGAACAACTAATCTTGGTGTCGGCAGCATCACTGTGAGTTATAAATTTAGCCTGGGGCATGAAGTTGCAATACTCCAGCAGCTGCAAATTTCATATTATGGAATTTATGGGTGCTTAAATTCCAATTCAACCCCTAACTGCTCCCAAAATTGGAGATTTCCCCAAAATCAAAAATTTTCAGTCCTAAATTTTGTACTTTTAATAAAAATTTTCAAACAAGAAGCTTTTACCAAAACATCTCTGTTAAACACTGGCCTTAAAAACAAGACGTTGCAATTTGCTGTCCACAATTTAATTATTCAATTGACAATTACCTGGACTAGATGAAGCTGGCAAATTTGGATCTGGTGTTTCATTGAGAGACTCGTTGGAGATTGGAGTGGACTGAATTAAAAGCTCGCCCATCTTTTGTCGAGCTACTTCCATTGCACAGCGAAGTACTTCCCGAGCAATCAACATAGACACTGCTGAAGGACATTCTCTGCAAAAGTTCAGTTTACACATCATTTACAACAAGTGTTTCTCGTCTTATTTCAAAAGGCTGCAATTTCTAGCACAAAATTAATACAGGTCAACAAGCAGACAGGTCCCTACGCTCCTTGTCCGCTTGATCTCTGCAATAGTATCAGCCTGCAGCCTCCATTTTCGACCCTACTGGCCTCAAGCAGCTGCTGCTGCTGTGCAGCCTGCAAGCCTGTATGCTGTTGTCCCTACCAACCATAGTCTAAAGTCCGATGTTGTGTGCGTTGTCGCATGCGTTCAATTGCATTGTCAACGCCCCAATTTTAAATATATAGACAGCTATTAGCAAATGTTAGAAGTTAGTTTCTACCACAGTCCGTATAGTTTCTGAGAAAAAATAATGACATCTTTCTTTTCTTATCGTTACTATACTAGAAGTGGGCGATTCAGCTGATAACAAATCCGATTCGATTCAACAGAATTTCAATTCGATTCGATTGACTGGCTGTGGCATCGTAGCAAGAGGGCAAGTGATGGTAATGGAGATCAGCTGCAAACCCCAAATTTTCGACTGTCAAAAAATTGTCAAATATTTTCTTGTCTGAATATGTTAGTCCAAAAATGCCAAATTTGGTGCTGAAAACCTTCATTTTGTAAAAATTTTGGAAAAAAAGTTAAATGTTGAGCACTCATAATTTTTTTCTGTTGACAATTTGCAACTTTCTGTCGGAATTCCGTCAAAACTTTGTAGTGTCTGTGAAAAAGTTGCAACTACTAGCCCTGCCTATTTTTTGACCCACGATGCCACTGTTCACTGGTGATTGCAATTTGGGCTTATATACTATTGTACTATCACACTATCGCACCATCATCCGTAGATCAACCCAGAATAACTGACTGCAACTCGTAAGTAAAAAAAATCACAGCGAGAAAGAGAGGGTTATCTTAATGTCACTGGTTGTGCCTTCAGATGCTCCTGACAAAGTAAAAGTAAACTGAAACTAAACGAAAGTTGTGTGCAATGCAAACACACAAATGCAGTTAGCGCAATCAATGCGCAGAAACACAAGTTTGCCAACAGAACTTGACTTTGATATTTTTGGAAATTGCTAAGTCGAATCCAAATAAGCTTGAGTTTGATTCGCTCTGCCGAAACAATTTGAATCAATTTGCCCAGCGAATCGATTATTCCCAGCTCTATTACTAACTGGTATTATGAAAAGCAAGAGCTGCATCCAAATGCAGTGACTATACACATGGCCAGCCGTATGTATAGGCAAATTAGGCATGTGCACACGGCCAATGAAAAAATATTAACCAGACGCGAACAGTCACGATGAACAGACTTCACATAAATTTCTGCCCCTGGAGTTATTGCAGCCACATTTTGCACATTTCACTGCATCAAAACAGTGCAGAGAAAGAATGCTTATATTTAATTTACTGGTATATAGTATATGGTATATACTGGTATATATGGTATATACATTCATTGATTGTAAGCTTGGCCAGTGAAGAATTTAAGAACGAATGACGGTGAATGAACGTGCAGGCACTAAAACATCGACAACATGAGTGACGTAGGCCTACAGTTAAGCATCTGACATACGCACCCCTTGTGTCCACTGCCCAGGCATGTAGCTTGCCTTGTGTCTCGGCGTCAACGTCTGGCATTTTATCCCTGTTTCTAGGCCTGTTTCTAGGTTTTGTCATTTTTGCATTGTCTAGCGGCGTTTATCTAAATTTTTTAAACTATTGGAAGGCTGTGTCTTGATTACACATCTAAAAATCGTGTCGTGGTGGGTGGTCTTTTACGCATTCCATTTTGCAATCTTTTCACGGAGTCCCGCGATGTCCTGCGCTTATCAGGCATATGACCTAATGTAGCTCTATCTGTGCCCTCTGATGTCAAGTCAGAAATGAATACTGTACACGTTTCAGAAAGCTGTTGTTAAAAGTTCGCAGCGACGTTCCAGCTTTGACAAATTTTTAGTACAGACCAAAGTAACCTTTGACAGTCTCACAGGAAAGCCTACAGATGTAATGAAGACAAAATGAACATTTTAGATTTTAGGTGGTAAAAATACTGCAATCATACTCGGCCGTGTGTATGAAAATTTTCGAATTTGTTCACGGCCGGCCGTGTACATCGTTGCCGTTTTCTATACATGCGGCCGGCCGTGTGGATAACACCAGTCGCATCCAAAGCTGTTTCAACTAGCCAACACCTATCAACATGGCCTCCATACACTAATCCATAATTAGCGATAAAATAATCCAATTCTATTCCTAACCCAGTCCAGTGCAGTTACTTCCTCATTACAAATCAAAGATACTGAAAACGAAAGTAATTTAAGCAGCGGCAACTTCCTGATCAGCTCTGTATAATGCATTTTCATAGGACGACTAAAATAACAAAACATAAATAAATCTACGTTAATAAATTCAATCGGAAAAATGCTTCTAATGCAGAGAAAAATACCTCAACTCCAGAAAAATACCTGGAGTTGAGAAACTGGATAGACCAATCGAGACATTCTCCTTCAAGTTCCTCTTCAGTAAGCAGCGATCGACCAACGTCAAACGGCAGCTTGTCGCCTTCTCCATAAACTAAATTTGGAAATTCGTTACGAAACGTGTCAAAGAAGCTCGACGATGATTTAGACATCATTTATTTCGTTAAAAACGACGACAAACAAACAAACAAACTTAACAAACTGTTTCCGTTTTGTATCTAAAAATGGATTGTAGTTGTGAGTATCGTGTTTATAAATAAGTAAACACTATACAATATCATGATCAACGATAATAAACCACTGTTTCTTAATGCCGTGAATAAACTGAGCAAAATATCTTCCATTAAATTACATTGAATTATAGTACTGAACGCAATTACGGCTGAAGGCATAGCCTGCACGTTTAGGAACATTAAAGAGCCCCTAGGGGTGACTCATGAGGTAGGCCTATATAATAGCCACTTGACTCGGTATACAGGGTGCGGCAAAAAAGTAGCCCCCTAAAGTTTTTCGCTGTTTTCTCAGCAACCGCTTGGAATTTTAATTTAAAATTTTAAACATTTATTTGCTGAAACCTGCTACATCTAACTGCCAAATAAAATTTGATTCTGTTAAAAAATGACGAAGTTATAGACTTTTTAACATGGCCGCCTATTGATTTTTTAACATTCAAAAATGTTCTGGCTTCAACGTTAATTTAATAACATCGTTGAAACAACATTTTGAATGCCAAAAAATCGGTAGGCGGTCATGTTAAAAAATCTATAACTTCGTCGTTTTTCAACAGAATCACATTTTATTTGGCTGTTAGATGTAGAAGGTTTCAGTAAATAAAGCTGT
>Ga0056128_1007603_pt1 | contig 13675 bp, 8 predicted proteins | sample WorMetLIZISLAND2_FD_71113 | JGI IMG/M metagenome (GOLD analysis project Ga0056128, IMG submission 71113) | Marine gutless worms symbiont microbial communities from Max Planck institute for Marine Microbiology, Germany - Olavius geniculatus... ... | reverse complement strand
CCCCCCCCCCCTCTAATTTCCCCCAATCGGACTTAGGGCGCCGGGCGGACTCACGTTGGGCTTTGCCCCAAATTTCTAGTTAAAGTTTATTTTTAGCAGTATTTTCCAATGGTTTCTTGCTGTCTTGTTTGCACTTCATGTCTGTACAATAATTACCCGTGAGTGTGCATTCTGCTGGCTGAAGGATGCTTTGGCTTTGAGAGGAAGTTGCCTGATCCTTCACAGCGAGTTGTCGTGACGACGCGTTCCCATGACACTGAAGCTGTGCGTCAGTGCATAGCAGCCTGTGAGCCGACTGAGGTCATCAGGGTTGGTGGAGCTGGACACAAGGTAATTAATTGTTAGCTCAAGTTATTGTTTTTATCTAGTTTGACACCATTTGCTGGGTAACAAAAAACACCGCAATAACTCCAGCGAATTAGGACAGTAAGACACAAATGCATATCTGTAGCATATACCATGGAGGAATTGTGTAAGATACTTATAGATGTTAAAGCATTAAAGCGTGTGTCTAGCTGTTCATGGTAAGTCTCTAGACTTAGACCAAAGTTTAGTTGAACTGTGGTCTAAGTACAGACTTTAGCGTTCAGCTTTAGCTTTCGCTCAGCGAAAAGGCTGAGCGAAAGTCTAAGTCAAAAAGTGAAGTCGCCCAATGTGTCCTTTGTTCTTCACAAGGTGAGCTTAGGCATTGCAATAGCAAATCAGTCTAATGTGGGCAGCTCACCTGACCTACTGGGTGAGTGATAATAAATAATTCATCAAATAAGGTCTTAGGAAAGAAGTAGATCTGAAGTTGAATCTTTGCTTATACTTGGAGTATGGTAGGAGGTTCATGCATAAAGCAAGCCAGTTTGCCTTTGCCAAAGTTGGGCTAAGGACTCAAGTGACAGAAAAACCTCGATGTGTATAGGTGCTTCTGCTGATCGAAGGCAAGGCGCATGCATATATCTTTGCAAGTCCCGGCTGCAAGAAGTGGGATACATGTGGTCCAGAGGCTGTGCTGCATGCTCTCGGTGGAACCCTGACGGATGTCCATGGCAACCAGTACCAGTACCACAGCAGCGTGAGACAGGAAAACAGTGGTGGGGTGCTGGCGACATCGGCCGGCCAGTCGCACACCTGGTACCTTGAGAAAGTCCCTGATGAGATCAAGACATCGCTGCCTGTCTGAGTCAGGTCCAAGCAGCGGCGGCCGAAACACTTGTGTTTGCAGCTGTCTTCTTCTTTTCGTTATTTTCGCTGCATTTCTAGCAATGGCATTTCATTGTTCTTTCTAGATGTGCAGTTCTGTGTAGACCACTGTAATCAGTTATTCGTCAATGCGTATTACATTGCGATTAGTTCTAGTGATAGAAGGCAAATGTGCTGTTGATGATGAAGGTTATTAATGTGTGGTTACTGAATATTAATAGCATTGTTATAGTTTTATTATTGTTATTTTTTTATTATTAGTAGCCACATTGCATATTTAGTAAGAATGTGATGGTTGTCCTAGCACTGCTGAGCTATGCTTTGATGCATGAAATTCAATAATTCTTTATGGAATTAAATTAATATCTGTGATGTTTAGGTACTAATTCATGTATGACCCACAGTGAGATCAACCAGGGTGAACTAATTTGATCAGTCATTTTTTCTTGATCTAGTAAAACTAGGCAACATTATAGATTTCTAAGTGGCAAACATTATTTTGCTATTTGTGATGTTTATTGATTCCAATTATTTGTTGAACAGGACCATTATTTTATACAGTTTTGTAGATCAGCTAATATAATTAGAGTTAGTTTAACTACAAAAATTGATTGACAGAGATTCTAGAAACAAAATGACAAAATGTATTAAGTGCATTAGAGATCTTTTTCAGTATGCACTATATAAATTTGCACTTTACTTACTTACTTACTTACTTACTTACTAAACATGTGACATGTAAAGATTAACCTTATTTTGATGTAGTGGAACATTGCATAAAACGTTGTCCTGTCTTATAATTAATGGTAATTAGAGCTGTCGCATTAATGCACTGTGTTAATTTTTTAATGCATTAATTAACACATTATTAACACACCCAGGCCAAGCCCATCGAGAGGGAGAGTAGGGGGAAAGTTACCCTTGACCCCGCAACGTTTGGGGGCCCCACTTGTAGAGTATAGGAAAAAAGAAAGCAAATAAAAACACATTTTTCAACAATAACTGATGTCATTGCTAGCATAGAAATCTATTCGCCTGTAATCTAAATAATATTTATTTACAGTAGTGATGGAATGGCAATTACAGTTTGGTTACTTGAATTCATTTGGTTGTCAAATAACCGCAGCTTAACAAAATATTGGAACTTTTGCTTCACAAAATTAAGTAAATTAAATAAATTTATGCATGTGCATCAATTTTTTTAATGTGCGTTAATTTTTGTAACGTGCATTAATTTAGTAACGTAATGCACGTTAATTTAGTAACGCATTAATGCGTTAATTAATGCATTAATTTGACAGCCCTAATGGTAATTAAACTATATCAATTGCATTGTTGATAACACTGCTGAATTTCTAATAACAAAGAAAGCTTTTCTGTTTGTAAAATAATATGAGCAGAAGTTATTGAAATTCTGAATTAGGCTTATGCTAAACTTATGCTACATGTGAACAATACGCTATATGGTGGGCAGATTAACATAGGAGTGCCTGTTGTTAGCAGAAAAAGTTAAGTTTAGGAGATTGTTTAGTGAGGTATTATGCGTCTGAACTTCTTGTGCTGATAGTTTTATGCTTTTGAAGTTTTTGTGCTGATGATCAGGAAATTGAGCTTCGCATCTGCTGCAAACATGCTGCGTAGTTCTGTTTGTTAACCCAGTACTTAGATATGAATAATTGCTGCTGTTAGTTATGCATATTTAATTTCATAATAGATTTGTAGATTTTTAATTCAGCTTTTGCTGTGAGTTTCTAGACATTTTAGCAGCATGTCTAATTCACCATAAAGAACATAAGGTTGTCTGGCCACAATGGCCGGTATGGTTTCAGCCATCCCAGCAATTTCAAGGTTGTTTTGACTATTATGACACTTGACCAGCTTCAGCAGCTTGTCTTTAATGTTTGTGCTTAACAAACTTGGCTCGTGTGATATTTGTGTGACTGTCTGTTAATGACTAAAATACATTTGCTGTGTACATACATGTAATATGTGGGCAGTGTCACCTAGATGGAAAACCCGTGTATGGACAAATACCACTACTGTGACTGTAATTGTTTTGTTTTTATTTTAAACGAACTAATTTCCAAGGTTGCTGTAGGTTTGACCTGGCTCATAAAGTAAAACTATGTGAATTGTTGGGAATGGGAATTTTTAGTAATTTGATGCTTTTTCGTGCATAGACAAGGTGTGTGTCAATGTTGTAGCCTGTTACTGGTTTGACATTTGTGTAGCGTGCAATTTTCATGTCATATAATTTGGCTGTCTTGATGTCTTCATTTTCAGTGTTAGTACCAGCATAGGGAAAGGGGGTAGATGCAAATATCATTCATGCAGCATAATATGAAAGCAGTTAGAGTTAGATGTTGCATTAGCATAGTCATTCCTATTTCCTTCTGTGCTTTGGTGGCAGTTTTTGCTAGGCGACATATCATCGATGTTTTTACATTACATGCATGTTACTGTTAGTTAGATGCCTGCAGGTTTAGTTGAGTTAGTGGATTATTACATGTATTCTGCTTCTGCTTTCATAACATTCGTTTGTCTGTGTCATTTAGTGTCATTTTTTATTGGTAAGTGATAAATGGTAGATAAGCTTAGTAAAAAGTGATAAATAACTGATGAAATGAAATTCTGCGTGGTTTGTAATGTCACACTGACAAACTGGCGAAGAGCACATCACTGCAGATGTGTAAAGACTCAAACTGAATGTTCTTTGGCAGGATGATGGACAAATTTTGTTGTTTTTGCAGTCAGGGTAAGGTGCTGCTCAGTCTGAAACAATTTCAGTATTATACGTACATCGTTAAACTATACAGCTGGTCAGTGAGATTTGTGAGATAGAACTTTCGCACTGTTATATGCTTTGCAAAATAATTACGGTGTCAGCAACCCTGCGTGTTAGTGACTCAATTAAACTTTTGCCTCATGTTCAGAACAGTGGAATATATGAAAAGCCATGTAACAGTGTTATGCTGAAACTACTGTGTAACTGTAGCATTTCATACTAGAGCACTGTCACTGTGTTGACTTCGGTTGTTGTTAATGATCAGCGTGGCCAGTGTTGGCAGGTGCTAAACAATGCAGTTTATTACAGTCATGTCTGATGTTTGCTGCTGCTGCTGCTCTGTGTTAACAGTAAACGGTGAGCTTGTTTACCGTCAAATAAGAACTAAAATGGACGAATGTGATTGATCATTTGTAATGGATTCAGTCATTTTCATTTATATCGTCAGCTGAGTGTCAATCTTGCCAGCGAAAACTTTTTTATTGTTAACTATGTCTGAGGTAGTATTATAGAGGTAGCATAATATTCAAGATGGTGCATTTTTGGCATTGCATCAACTTAGTATCAACTTATAGTTAGCATGTAACGTGAAGAAGAATGCCGCAAGAGTCGGGAAAATATCGGTGAATTTCGCATGCCTGGATAAATGGTAATGATAAATGATAAAGTGAAAATGATAAAATGAATGATAAAGTGGTTGGTCACCCTGATGAATAGCTCTATCACATCTGATTTAGGCATTGATCATTGTACTAGAGAGCAGGGTGTTTTCACAACATTTAGATTGCAAATGGCTATGTCCCTGTTCTTAACAAAAAACTGAAAATACTTCTCCAAAGCGCAAGTAGACTTGTTAATTTTTGCATCTTTGAACGACAAATATGGAGACTTATGCTTACTGTGCTGATAATCCAGTTTGCTTCTCGACCCAGAGAAAGAGCACTTCCAAAGACCACATAGCTGTATTTGAAGGAAGGAAACTAGTTTTTTAGGGGGAGGAAAGGGGAAGAAAGCGAATAGTCAGTGGAAAAAATGAAACAGTGGTCAAGTACATGCTACGTGATGCGATTCAGTTTGTGCATCTTGGTTCGTATATTTTTGGTTGTATTTGATGCACTTGATTGTTAACTGCGCCTGTTGACGGCAGTAAGTTTTCTATTAAATGTTGTGATTTGCAGCTAGCGGTGCATTGCATTTACTACACAGATGATCAGCTAACGCATATCTAGTGTGTCGATTGTTGTGTGTGTTCTAGAGTGACATTTAGTAGCGTACTTAATGTTTTTCTGCGACATTGCATTTAATATACCGATACGTGTATTACATTATGTGTTTGTAGTGATGCTTAGTTGTTTAGATCTGTTTACCTGTGATGGCAGTAGTTGTAAATTTTGACTACGGAATGATATTTGTGTATAGCGTTACTGGTTGACCTATTTTATTTACTTTAATTTATTTACATTAAGACACTGCATATGCATTGCTATGCGTATTAGTAACACTGCAAATAGGCCTACATGATATGAGGAGTGTTCAAAAAGTTTTTGCAAATCGATATGTTGAAAAACTTTTCAAAATCTCTATACCAATAAAATGCTTATTTCTCCAAAACTCATATGAGCTTAAAGCGGATGTGACGTCATTGTAACTTATGACATCATAACGCTTCTTGTGTCAGTCCTCCAGCCAGACTTCCAGCACAGACCTGAGTCGTACATTGTTCAAATTGTCGACACCATTAAGAAAATTTTTCAAATTTAAAAACAGGTAATGGTTACATTACTGTAAGTAATGGCCCTGCTGTATGTAGGGTGGTCTAACTGTACGATACCAGAGTCGTGAACAGCTTGCTGGGTAATTGTAACTTTGGACTGGACCGCAATGTCGGATTTAGGGGAGATCTACGTTGCTTGCTCCCAGGCCCCTACACATCAGGGCTTCCCAGGTTGTCTGTTGTAAAAATTGTCTAACCTTTCACAAAGACGATGGATATCACTAACTGTTGACTTTTCAATTAAATTTTACTGACAATCGTCAAATCCTTATGTGACGTCGTAATTGACATTGGCGTTCTTATTTCGGCTACTGTGTATTCATATTGCGAATAAGAAATTTATGAACGTATTTGTCAGGGCTGAGACCGTTCACAAAATCGCGTATCCCGGGGTCTTACGTTCGCAAATCCGGCTGCAGTCTGTAGAATTTTCGTGCATAATTTAATAATTTTGTTCTATCTGCGTTACCACTCCAAATCGTATCTGTTTAACGTTTTATGACGTCATAAATAACAATGACGTCACATCCGCTTTATGCTCATATACGAGTATGGGAGAAATATAACTTTTACTGGTGTATAGATTGTGAAAAATGTTTTAGTCTAATATACAGAGGTCTATCGGATTGCAAAATTATCCAACTTTCGTCGTACGTATTGTTTTTTACACGGTCGCACAGATTTTGGCTATTAAATATTTAGGCCTGTAATCTCAAATTAGAAATTCATGGACGTGTTTGCTCTCATAAAGTCACATGTTCCAAGGTCTCATTTTAGAAAATTCGGCTGGAGAGTTGTCGTGCAACGGCGAGTCCAATTTTACGCTGAAACTCCAGATCGTTCCTGTTAAATGCTCTATGACGTCATAAGTTACAATGACGTCACATTCGCTTTAGGCTTATACGAGTTTGGGAGAAACGTACGTTTTATTGGTTTATAGATTTTGAAAAGTTTTTAAGTCTAACATATTGACTTCTAAAACTATTTGAACGCCCCTCGTAGAAGATCAGCGCCAAGTAACTGGCTGGACTTGAAACAAACTGCAGTAGGTTATCGCCTAGACCAAAAATTACGCACATTAATTACTCGGCGTACGGAAACGTTTTGACGAGTTTGTGTAAGGCTAGTTTTAGTTCATTTTCATCGATCATGATGTGCATCATTTCCGCTAAAATATACTTCAAGTTTTTTGAAGGCCTTATATTTCCGTCATTTCACATGCTACCGTACATCAAAAACAATGGCCGTATATTGGCGACTGCATATGACTGAAGCGGGGGAGGGGCAGACATGACCGGATTGCCCCCCCCGGCCCGGATCCGTCAGTGAAAAGAAAGGATATTTGGCCTTCTGACGAAATATAATATGATATAATGCGTGTTTTGCACCGAAAACTGACAGGCCACTTGGCAAGCTGCTATAATTGATTTAAACTACGCAACTTAAACTGAAGAACGTAAGCATGGTAATCTAAGCAGAACTGAAATGAAATGAGAGACGGAGAAAGTAAACTGGCTTGTAAGTAAAAGTGGTGTGTAAAAATTCAAGATAGGTCTACAGGTTACGGAAAAGACAAAAGGCCTGAATATTGCTAAAATAAATTTTTAAAAACAAGAAGCCCAGCTGTCGCTATGGTGGACCAACCGTACTGCCTATGTATGTCCGAAAGCCAGCGTCCGACAGAAAGAAAGCGATTTCCCAGAGTGACTGCAGTCCCATTAACGCTACGGATACGCTTAGGCCTAGGCCTATAGACCGAACGCTACAATCAACGCTAGGATACAGTACGGTAATTTGACGCACGTGAGTGATGGCTGTAAGCAGAAACTTTGCATTCAAAATTACGGCCAAACCGCTGCAGATAGAGACACGGTTACTATTTGCAGCCTATAGGAACTTGTCGTCGCCAGGCTATCCAACGGCACGATCGCCGACCCCCTCGTACCGTTTAGCACTTTAGCCACAATACCGCACGATTGGCATAGCAGAGTGCGTAATGACCCTTCAAGGTCATCTAAGATGGCAAGATCGATGACTTTGGTGTCATCCGAAAAATGCTTATGCAACTTTCTATTAGCGATCAACAGCCTATAGCAACCTTGGCCTTATCTCTCACCGTTTTCGAGATACGGCGCCTTACGGTTAAAAACGCACATTTTTCTTACCCTCTCCCTCTGTTTAACCACAAATTTGAAGATGTTCCCTTTGCACTAGATCGCTCTAATTTTGCGTGCGAAGAGCAGTCACACAGGGCTAAGTAATCGTGTTAAGACGTTTTCAAGTAAGTCCTAAGTGCCACAATACATACGTTACAGACAGACAGACGACATAGACCTATCGTACCAGACTCGACGTTAATGGTCGACCAAAAACTATTCTTTAGGTTACCGTAATTCGTTTGGTTTCGTGCGGACGCAGACTAGCCTGTAGTCTAGGCCCACTTGCAAGTTTTGCATATTTTGAAAGCAGCAGCGCCTACCGCTAACGCAACAGTGCACGAGAGTCCAGATTACAAGACGCCGCAGAACGCCTGCGAGAGAGTAGTGGCGCTGTAACTAGCACATACGTGACCAGCGCCGTGCCGCGAGCTGCAGTCCAGGCCCCATTCCAACGGCAACTGGTCTGGCGCCAACAGGTACCCGTTCTTGCGTCATTCATGCTCTCGGCCAATCACTTGAATCAACGGCGACACGCAGCTCCGTGATTGGTCAGAACTGGGTCAACGTTGATGTATTGTAGGTCAAGCATAGGCGGAAACAAGGCTCGGAACAGCTGATTTGGTTGCAGCATCACAGTCAAGCTGTCGGTTGCTTCGCAGGATGTGTATATTGCTGCCTTCGTCGTCCAGTAACGAAACAATGGAAAACAAAACACTGGATCCGGATAAGGCGCAAGATCTGGATGACATTTGGGTGTTCGGTTACGGTTCGATATTATGGTATCCGGGATTCAGTTATGAATCTCGCCGAGTTGGCTTCATTGATGGATACTTGCGGCGTTTCTGGCAGGGCAGCACCACACATCGAGGCACTCCGCAGTCGGTAGGCAAAAGGCATTCGGTATTTGGCAAATTGTGCTTGTGCATTATTGATACGTATATTTATTGGTGAAATTTTCGACAATAATATACAGGCAGTGCATAATATTCAGCTGTGCATAATGAATTTTTTTCACTTTTGTATGTATGTTCGTTGCAGCCTGGTCGAGTTGCAACCTTAGTCCAACACTCTGGGGTACGTTTTGCAGCTGCTATAGGTTGATGTCTTTAATGTACTGTACTTCCAACTACTTCCTGACGCGACCTGACAGTAGATCGACATTATGTGTTGCATGAGAATGATGATCTTTCATGATTAGCCTATCTTAGGCACAGAGCACATGGTCTATAAACACAGTTGCTGCATCAGTACACAAAACTACCATAAGTGACTATTTTTTGCACTTTTCTATATACAGGAAGGTATATAGGCCTACGTTGAGGGGCTCGTCAGTTAAAACTCTGGGTGCGTGAGTTTGCAGACGATTCGTACTGACGTTTTGGCCGCGATACATTTGGACGCCGAAAATGTTGGGTGCCGCCGAAAAATTGGGAGAGCAAATTTTTGATTTTGTCTGTCCGAAGTGTCCTTCAATCACTCCTGAAGCAGTTCCAGTGTAACTTCAATTCAAGTTGAATATCCAGTCGTGTGGTCAATCACGCCTCACGGGTAACGGGTAGGCGATACCCGTGGATCGGGTCTGGTCGGGTAAAAGAAAATGAAAAATTTACCGGTCGGTCGGGTCAAGTCAGGCAGGAAAATTCGTCTTACCCGCAATGCTCTAGTGGAGAAATGTCTGATGTCGCAGAGTCGGACGTGGGGCATGGCGTTTCACGTGGTGGGCAGTGCAATGGTGCGAGCGTGCCTGGAACGTCTTGGTCTTCGTGAATGCCATCTCGGCGGTTATAACTTGCACCAAGTCACGTTTACTGCGACCGACACATCTACACAGTGTCACGATGACCGTTCGAAGCTGGCGGCTCTCGTGTTTATAGCATCGCCGGGCAATCAGCTGTACCTCGGTCCGGCGTCTGTTGACGACCTCGCTCGTCAGGTAATAACTGGCGTGTCCTCTCATACTGGTGTGCGTGTGCCTTACCGTACCGTACCATGCCGTATCTGGCACGTGCTCTGGTCACAGTGACCTCGTGACACTTTAGACCCAGGCTCCACTTGTTTCGAATTGATGTGCAACATGCTGTGCAACAAGCTGTGCGATAAATCCAAAGCACAAATTGAAGTAGTGAAGTTGAGGCTCTAAGCCCAAATCCCATTACGCCGACTTTTATCGAAACTTCCCCCCGGGAACAAACCGAGATGGTTGCGACAAAGTTTGTGACAAGTCCGCCACAAACCCGATTGTGTCGCTCTAACCGAATTTCGTCCTTGACAAGGCACGAGGAAACTCGCGACAAAGCCACTCGGCGGACTTTGTCGTAATGGCGTGATGGAATTTGGGCCGCGCACACACGGCACAACGGCCTCTACTCGGAATCTGAACGTCGCCCGTTCTCGTCCATTTACTTCGTAGCCGACTAATTCATCTATTTAGTTCCATTATTCCGGCGATCCCATACGATATATACGTTGTGGTAGCATTGCCGTAGCCAAGTGGGAGAAGGGGCACTGAGCACTTTCCCCAGGAGACCACGAATGACGCTCATCTAGTGTCAGACATTAGCCGAATTTTACTCAAAACAGTGTTAAAACTGTACCCAAAGTTCCAAACACACCGTTTTCAGTTTTTCACAAAAATCGTAAAATTTTCTGGAGGAAGAGGCACTGCTTCGCACACCCACATGCTTACGCTTTGCACCCTCCATGTTACCTGGATGACCCTTGCTCATTTGTTTTGGCACGATTCTAAGTTATCCAGTCAGACGTTGCCTCAAACGCAGCATGTGGTTTATAGCCTAATGTGATGTATTTCTAGAACGATTTTTCTGGTGACATTCTTTGTAACAATAATAATAGTTTGGCGTTTAATGACATTACAACAAAATACATGTTTTTTTGTGTGTGGTGGGATCATAGTTTTTTTGGATATTTTCTGCAGATCGTGCCAGTGAAGGAATGTTGAAAGTTGAACAGTATTAATCAAAGATGTGGACGAAAGTTTGTTGTCATGTTGTTTTTGACTGGCTTTTTACGCGCGAAAGCAGCTACTGCTTTCAGCGCGTCTTAGCCATCGCAATTCTGTTCGTCCGTCTGTCTGTCTGTCACACGGGTAAATCAGTCAAAAACGGTGCAAGCTAGAATCATCAAATCTTCACCATCGGCTGCCTGGAAGACTCTGGTTTCAGGAACCGTAAAGCTTTGCCATAAATTCGAAGGGGGTCACCCCGAACGAGGGCGCTAAATGAGAGGGGGGTGGGCAAAATTTGCGATTTTTAGCCAATAAATCGCTGTATCTCAGTAACGGTGCGAGATTAGGCCTAGGTTACTATTAATCACTAATAGGAAGTCGTACACTGGCTCTCGATTGGCGCCGAATTCAATGACCTTGAACGCCAAAATAGAGGGTTTTTATAGATTTTTTGGCGAGTTCGGGCTGCGACACAAGTCTATCATTTACAAGGTGGCGCCACGGAACTATCGTTATGCGATCCAAATAGAGAATTTGGTATTTGTTTATTAACTTAGCGTGAACACCCCAATTTTCAGCTAAACTACTGAACCGGAACTGCTGTAGGCTTTCGCGCGTCTCGTCAGCATTAGCTTAAATTTCTTATTTTTACGTGTATGATTGCAGGTGGTGTCGTGCAGTGGTGTCAGTGGTAGCAACGCAGAGTACGTGACGCAACTTGCCGACTTTGTGCGACAACACATCCCACACGATGACGACTCCGACTTGTTCCAACTCGACGCCACTGTCAGACGCCTGCTGACCACCACGTCACTGGACAGCACGTCATCAACACTGACCACACATACGTCACAGACTACGCCATCGTCGTCCAATACACACTGCAACGTCATTGACCGCGATATATCGGCTACACGTCGCAATGTCGCCGTCACAATTCTCGCTGGCTGAGCTCATCCGACCGATCGACTTCCATTAACTACGTCTACATACATTACGTAGCAATCTCAGACTTTGTCTCACCTTACCCAGCAGTATATTCTACTATTTTGCAACAGCACTGCATGTATTCAGAATACACTGGGCGACTTCACTTTTTGACTTAGACTTTCGCTGAGCCTAAACTTACCTACTTAGACCGAGGTTTGGACTCAGCGAAAGTCTCAGCGATTCGCTGAGTTTAAAAGTACCTAATTAGACCAAAGTTGAGCCAAACTAACCTGGCTAAAGTCCGTTCGATTTGCATGGAAGATATAGCTTGAGCCCTTATAGGGCTTAATTTTCGCTGAACTTGAATCCACTTCAACTTTTGACTTTAGCTGAACGAAAACATGGCAACCATTTACAGTCCTATACATACTGATAGTTTAGTAAATTAAAGCAGTCTGGTACCAAAAAACGCCGTAATGAATATGCAATGACCTCAGATGTTACGTCATTACGTTATTTGCGCGCGCGGCACAATTACATAAGCAAGTCCAAATGTAAATGGTTGATTTATTTCCTGTTAGGTTTACCTGTTTTTCCGCCATTTTTAATCGTTTTGGTCTAAGTCAATAGACTTAGACCAAAGTTTAGTTGAACTATGGCCTAGGCCCTAAGTACAGACTTTAGCGTTCAGCTTTAGCTTTCGCTGTCTGTCTGTCACACGAATAAATCAGTCAAAAACGGTGCAAGCTAGAATCGTCAAATCTCCACCGTCGGCTGCCTGGAAGACTGGTTTCAGGAACCGTAAAGCTTTTCTATGAATTCGAAGGGGTCACCCAGAACGACATCTGACGTCATTGCATATTCATTACGGCGTTTATTTTTGGTACCAGACTGCTTTAATTTACTAAACTATTCGTACGCATAGGACTGTAAATAGTCGCCATGTTTTCGCTCGGCTAAAGTCAAAAGTTGAAGTGGATTCAGGCTCAGCGAAAGTTAAGCCCTAGAGGCTAAAGCTATCTCTTTCATGCAAATCGAACCGACTTTAGCCAGGTTAGTTCGGCTTAACTTTGGTCTAAGTAGGTACTTTTGGACTCAGCGAATCGCTGAGACTTTCGCTGAGTCCAGACTTCGGTCTAAGTAGGTATGTTTAGGCTCAGCGAAAGTCTAAGTCAAAAAGTGAAGTCGCCCACTTTGGTAACCTATAGGTGGGCCGGTAGCATCCTGTTACGAGTGGTACTGTAGAATGGGGATCGTGAATTTTCGTGACGTTAGAAATAGGTGGATACGCCACAATGCATTTTGCTTCCTCAAACCCACTATAATTTCCGTTACGTGACTCTTTATAACTGCGTAACAATAACGTTTTACTACGATATGGATTGTTTTTCTCTTGTTTTTTTACATTGATGTTGTCAGGGTAACTTTCTTTGATGAACTAACGTTATACTGTTACTAAACCGTAAAATAGGTCTACTGTGTCTCAGGGATCGCTTCAGGACCAGTATCACAGTTACACTGCCAGGATCGTAATTGCGGAGAGTAGTATTTTAGCAGAGTATCATTAGTTATGTTGGCTTTAGACAAAGTGTCTGTTCTTGTGTTTACGAATAAATGTCGTGTATTTTACGGTTCTTTCTATAATGAAATAATAGTGTTTGCCTCAAAAGTAGTTAAATATGTCTTGACGCAAACTTTTTTCAGTGAGGTGACAGATAAAATACAACTAGCATTAGGATTTTTAATCCAAATTTAAAAATCTTGAATAGCTGAAAGAAAAACAAGGACGCTGAAAATGCAAGACTGGAATTTGCGAGACTGGAATTTGCGGCACAAACGCGCTCAGAAATGCAGGGGTGGAAAATGCGAGA
>Ga0056128_1007601_pt1 | contig 13676 bp, 5 predicted proteins | sample WorMetLIZISLAND2_FD_71113 | JGI IMG/M metagenome (GOLD analysis project Ga0056128, IMG submission 71113) | Marine gutless worms symbiont microbial communities from Max Planck institute for Marine Microbiology, Germany - Olavius geniculatus... ... | reverse complement strand
ACTCTGTCATCTCTGCTTTCCGTGCTGGTGCTGTACTGCCTCCTCGCCGACGTCGTCGGGGCTTTTGAACTGTGCTGAGACGAGCTGGTGTTGGAGTTGCTGAATACATTGAACTGCTTCCGTTTTCGCCGGGTACTTTTTGTATTTTTCTGCCCTTTAGTTTACTTTTCAAGGTCATTAGCTGTTCTCTTCTTCCCTTAAATTTTGGGTTGGGTTTTTCTGAATTTTTTTTTGCCAAATTCCATAGCAAACCTTCTTTTCGACAGCGGGCGAGGGTCTATTGCAGGCCCGGCCTGGAAATTAACCACAAGAATTTCACGTTACATTACTCTCTCACATCATGAAAACGAGGAAAAAGCGGGCGGCTCGGTTCCATTTGCAGTCAGAAGCACCCCAGGCCCCCTCAGGTAACCAGGAAGAGGCCTAGAAGGAGGTTTTACCCCTCATTCGGACCCGGGTCGCGCGTCTCTTCACTAATAACGAAGAAGCAACTTAGTAAACTATGTAAATGTTAATTTGTTAATTATTCCCTTGAGTAGGTTAACACAGTCACTACACTTGCCACTAGCGCTAGTTACGATAAACAGCATGTCTGTGCCTATCTGCAACTAATTTGAAGGTATAGACGAGCCAATAATGGTAAAATGGCCACTTTTTAAGAGGGTGGCCCTGTTTGTAGCCCGCCTGCACAGGCTTTCTTAAACTTAAGGAGTTGGGACTTTGACTGCTAAAATCAACGTTCAGTAGTAAAAATTTTGTATGCAAGTTGACTAGGTCTATTTTCAGCCATGTCGTCGCAATTCAGTTTTGAAATGTGCGCTGCAGTTAAAAAATCACTAAAAACTTTTATTTTGGAGATTTAAAGTCGTTCAATGTCATTGATGTTGACAACTTTAAAAAGCCTGCAACCGTTTTCACATCAAACGAGCCAATACCAAGAAAATGTTTTTCTAAGGGGGTGCCCTTTTGACTCACTCATTCAATTAGAACCCCTTCACCCAAGGGTAGGAAATTTTGTGACGAAAAACTAGAATTCTTGCCGCAACCAAGGTAAAGATTTCCTGATCCTAGCTCGCATCGTTTTAACACAATACTGCAATGTCACAGACAGACAGACAGACGGACACCTCGACGATTGCAATGACGCGTGAAGTATTTGTAATAAAATAATGACTATGGTGCGACATTTCTTATCTGTAAACAACATAGCACAACCGTAAGTCGGAAATTTAGGACGTCGGCGGTTCCGAGGACTACACTACTCAAAGGCGTTGCATGACGCGCGTGTAATAGCAACTGCCATATTTTTGTGTTTGACAAATTTATTAACCTAAGGTAGCGCACAGTTAGACCTCTGCCATATTTATTTACGCCGGACTAGACCACTTACGCTTGGTCGCAAAGAAGACTAACTTTGGTTTGCAGTTGCGTTCAAGTTAGCAAAAAATTGCAGTTAAACATGGCAACTATACTTGTTATTTTGTTGTGACGTTAGTCTGAGACTATCAGTAGACCGCGTCATGCATATAAGCTCAAGACAATATGCGCAAAATTTTCAGCATACTGTGAAACGCAGATTTTAAACGCTTGAGCTTTACACTGTAGATTCAAGGAATAAACGAATATGATGATGATGATACTGTACACGGAAACGTCAAAATGTGGGTGCTATTCCAAAACGCACTGCACGTTGTACATTAATTTTCGGGTGAATTATTGTATATTTTGCGTCAGGCTAAAACACAAATTTTAAAACTTAATTGCACCGAAATTGCATTTAACAAAGCTGTTGTGCTTTTTATGAGCTTTGCTCAGATCTCTGTTCTTTTATTACTGTTGGTACTATGTCGCATTTGATATTGTTCATAATAACGGTGTGTTTCAGCATTGGACGGCGAACGGGAAGGATTAATAATCGGTTCTGGTTTTTCAGCATCGGTTTAAGTGGCAATGACAGCGAACACATGAAAACACTGTCTACTTTGCTGAAAGACAACAGCCACACAAAGGCAAGCTAAACTCGATGCGCCATTTTTTCAATGAGCAACTATAACTTTAAGAGCTAATGCAAACAATTGCGTCGGTTATTCTTGTCGTAGCTAAAGCTGCCATCAATTTTGTTTTTTTACAAGTGTAAACTGCGCCGGTGTCACATTACAGAGTCTCCCCCATGACAGAGTCTCCGGCCGAAGACTCTGTCCCGGTATTACAAAGTCTCCCCCGCCATGCAAATGTCTCCCTTATGATAAAATCTCCCCCATGACAGAGTCTCCGTAGTCGGTGTGACAGAATCTTTCCCGTTACAGAGTCTCTCCCAGGCAATAAGCATCTTTGCAATGTGATGCAGCCGTGCTGCGGTGGCTGTGGTGTCAGAGTACAGAAAAGTCGCGATTGCATGGCAGCTTTGACATCTGACACGGCGGGGTTGTAGTAAAGATCAGACTACAGAGATGGATATCGCAAGCACGGACATTGTAAAGGATTATGCAATCCGCGTACAATTGTCGACTGCTTTCTGTGACCGCCGTATATATACCAGTGTCAAAGTCTGTCGACCGTGTTACGAGTCGACATCATGGAAGAAGAAGCGTGTAAGGAGTTGTTCGATTATTTAGCTAATAACACATATTCTAAAGGTTCGACTAAGAACAGTAAACGTAGACTACGTGAAAAAGCGAAAACGTTTTTTGTTCGTGACGACGCAGTGTTTCACAGAAGATGGAAAGAGAAAAAACAGCGCGTTGTCCGCCGCAGAGAAGTCGAAGAATTGCTGCAACAAATGCACTCGTCCGTTGTCGGCGGCGCCCACTTGGAAATAAATGCAACCCAGCAAAAGACGGCAGAGCGTTTCTGGTGGGCGACCATGAGCGAAGATATTCGTCAATGCGTCTGCACAGTCCTGTGAAGGGTAAGTTAACGTGATACATGCCAATACTGTTTGAATGTTAACTTACTTTGTAGTGATAGTGCTACGTTGATTTTGGTCTTGCTTATACGTGAAATATTTTACCGCTAAATGTTAGGCGTATATGCCGACACCGTTCGTTAAATGCGGGTGTAGACATGGGCAATGAATGACCGATATCAGTATTTTTTGCCTCAGATTTGAAGCTGAAATGTAGTTTAGTTACTTAACTTTTGAGGCGCCACCGCTATGCTGTATGCCTTTATAGTGGTACGTTGGTCGTCTGGCGTCCGTCCGTCTGTCTGTCTGTAATGGATGTGTTGTCGCTTGGTGCACAAGAAGTTAACCATTGTTCTGTTCACTAACAGCGCTACTGTGCATGTTGACAGCTGTTCCCGCGCAAATCCCAACACCCACGCGGAGAAAGCGGAGCTGCATCCGGCCAAAGTGTCAGCGCAAGTGTTCCATCGCTGGGGAATCGATCTTGTCGGCCCTCTCCAGCAGACAGAACGCGGCAACACTTATCTCATTACGGCCACAGACTACCTTACGAAGTAAGTTTGCAGCTTTCGCCATGACAATATGAATTTGCGACAGTGCTTTGCCTAATACTAACGATGATAATATTTATAATAAACACATTTATTTGTCCGCATAAAATAAAATTAGCAAGGACCAACGTAAATTAGCAAAAAGCGGAATTGCTGTGGCAAGTTCACCCGAATCGGCGTTCGTATTTGCAGCCGACTGTCAGATCTATTCTTGTTTACTGTACGAAGTTGACATATATTCAAGATTGAAATTTTGAACGATAAAATAAAACAATCTAGTTGATTTTGGGTAAAAAGACAAGAAAGGAAAATAAAATAATTTAAACAGCGAAAAACCCGCAAGAGCAAACTGACAGGCAAAAGTAAAACATTTGAATAAATTTAGAAAAAAATGGCCGAAAATAAAGTAAAATAATTTTTGACGAATAGTATTTACCTGGGATCCCTCATCAGTATGTAATTAGGTACGTAAGTAAGTATAACGTGCATGTACACAACGCACGCCGCAGTCTGTGTACGTCGTTGACTCAAAAAATGTGTAAACGTAGACTAAAAAAGAGCGTCATGAGTAAGCACCGTGCTTGTGCCTATATAGGTGGTGTGAGGTCGGTGCCATCAAAGACAAAACGGCCGAAAGCGTTCATGACTTTCTGATGAAACTCGTCTTCCGCTTTGGAGCGTGCACCATTCTGTTGCATGACCAGGTGCGTTACTGTTGGCTCCTGTCAAAATATTCTTGTTTCATTTCCAGTTTTTTTTCTGTTTTTCTATTGTATCTATCTGTTGTTAACGTTGTTTATTATTTTTTTAACAGATTTTATTTTTATTATCACTGTACTGTTATTCCTTCTGTATACGTTTGTTATATGTATGGTTCATTAACAAAATAAATTAATAAGAGTGTTATCTCTCAGTGATGACTGTGGCTTTTATTACAGCACAAAATCCCTTAGCTGCGAATGGTCTTATGCCGTCATGGACGTTACTTTATAGTTAACAAAATAGGACTATGCCGTATCAATGCAACGTGTGTAACTTTGATCCAATGTGGACATGCAGTTACATCACTAAGCTTGCTGCAGCGAATTTGCGAACAACACCGTAGACGATTTGTGTCGTGAGCTGAACATCACAGTCGCCATGACATCAGCTTACAATCCACAAAGCAATGGACTTACAGGTACGCCGTTAGTTATATCTTGACATTATTAAGCGCTCTTATTTTTGATCAGCGCAGCTTACGAGGTGATCGTATATTCGTGCGTATACAATGACAAGAAATTTGAGCTAATGCTCACGAGACGCGCGAGAACTAGTGTACGACTTCCTATTAGTGACCCCCTTCGAATTTATGGAAAAGCTTTACGGTTTCTAAAACTAGAGTCTTGCAGAGAGACGGACAGAATTGGGATGGCTAAAAGTCGCCTAAAAATCGTTGTACGCTGTTTTATCGAAGAGACCTATAACACGCGCGGGTTTTTCGCTCCTCCAGATCGTGCTGGTATTTTTGGAAGAGAGCCCGTCGTAACCACGTAGTAATACAGCGTCTTGTATGCTTTGTCTCTGTACTGGGGTTTTAGGCCAATGTCACTAATACAGATATCCTAATGCGGTGTGCGTGTGCTTTTGTACAGAGCGCTTCAACCAAACTCTAATAACCGCTCTGAGCAAGCTGGTGAACGAGAAAGCCGATGACTGGGACCAACATCTTGATGCAGTCGCGTTCGCCTACCGTGTTAAAGAGCAAGTTTCGGCTAAGATGTCACCATTTGAGCTGATGTACGGAGTCAAGGTGCGACTGCCAATGGAGCTACAGTTCGATCGACAGCAAGACGAAGACGCAGTGTACGACGACGAAGACGCTGTGGCTACCGCGATACTGGCACCGTTATCGATTTGCTGAAAACCACTCGCGCCGCTGCGAAGTCCAACATCGAAGCTGCCCAAGCGAAACAGAAGCGCCAGTATGATATCAAGCGTCAGAAACCGAGCTTCGGCGTAGGCGATCGCGTTCTACGTTATAACAGACGGCGCGATACCCGGAAAGGCGGGAAGCTGAATTTGCGTTACGACGGTCCGTACGTGGTAGCAGAAGTACTCGGCAAAGGCGTATATCGATTGACCACGCTTTCCGGGTCGCCGGTCAAGCTGTTGACGAACTCTCGGGACCTTAAACTCGCCCCCACTGACGATTACGCATCCCCGTCTTCCTCGCCGTCTGCGTCACCGTTAAAGTCGTCGACGGATTCGCCGCGAAAGAAACGCACGCGCCGTGGTCACAGTCCGTCTGTAGCCGACGACGATCCCTTCTGGGTGGTGCAGTTTAACCTCAAGGAAAGTGATCGGGAGGTGGTGCGACACGGCAAGTTAAACGATAAAATCATCGATGCCGTGAACACGATGGTGGCCGAGCACCTAGGATCACCAGCGCAGACAACGCTCATTGCTCAGAGTCCTACTGGCTTTGCTCCGTGCGACATTGACCGCCCGATGGTCGCGATCCTGCACGGCATCGAGCATTGGGTCACTGTTGCCTTGCGTGACAGAGACGTTTACTACGTCGACAGTCTGCGATCACATTAACCGCTGTCAAAGTACGTCATCCGTCAACTTCTGCAACTCTTTCGTGACAAGGTTGACGACGACGGTAAGCTGCGAGTGGCCATCGTGCCCAGTACGCCACACCCCAGTGGTGACGACTGTGGGGTTTATGCGGCAGCGTACGCTACCGAGCTGGCATTGAACAATGCAGCGGGCCTGCAGGCACCGTTCCATTCACAGCAGATGCGTGCCCATCTAGAGCGGTGCCTCGAGTCCGGGGAGCTCGAGCAGTTCCCGCGCGACGACACGCGACAGCACGGACGACGACGCAAGATCATCCGACTCGTCGTAGACGCGTCTGGTGTGGAAGTGCTTCAGTGACTCTGTAGCCTACTGCAACTTAGGCCACGCTGCTAACGACGCACATGACAATACTGACTCTGATTATAATGCTGATGTTGCTATGACTGTTGTTGATGATATATAAAGGATTATGATGATGCTGATAATAAAGATGGTGATAATGGTGAAAAAACGAATATGATGATATGCCAAAGTGCTTCTTAATTGCTTATTGCTAATAGTGATAATTACTACATATGCTCCTTAAACATTTCGTTTGACATAATAATGACATAATATTAACAGATAATCGAAAAGGAAAGAGTGTATGCTTAACTATTTCATTTTGCAAGCCACACTCGTGGAAGGGGAGACTCTGTCATGGGGGGAGAGAGTCTGTAATGCCTAACTATTTCATTTCGTAGCCAAACTCGTAAAAGGGAAGACTCTGACATGAGGGAGAAAGTCTGTAATTGCTAACTGTTTTATTTCGCAGGCCAAACTCATAGCGTATAAAAAAGGAGACTCTGTCATGGGGGAGAGAGTTTGTAATGGCGGGGGCGATTCTATAATGACGGGGGCGAATCTATAATAGGCTCTGTACCGGACAAAATTCCTCCCCCCGGAGGATCTTTACCGGTATCGATCCTCCGGAAGAGAATCTGTACCGGTGCAGATCCTCCGGGGGGGAGACATTTGAGGGGGGCGATCCTATAATACCACACCCGCCTTCTGTACCTCCACGTTTCCGCCAATTTTATTTACATTTTTTCTACGAGTCAAATTTTATCCCAACCGCGGAAAGTTTGTACCTTTCGTACAAAGGGGGCTTTGCATGTAAATGTGTTATTAAAACGATTTTTGTGTGAAAAGAGTACTCCTGAGTGAACACTTTTTATGTACACACGGTCGACAAATATTCGACTACAATGTTACCGTGAAACACAACGAAATATACACTAAAACAATACAACACATGCACGGACTTGCAATGCAGTTCCACCTTTACCCTTTTTATCGCCTTTACTGTGTGCCGTGGACTTAACAAAACAAAAGCGGACACCGGGGATGTTCGCCGCGTATCCCAATAAGCACACTACGTTGCTTCAACGTCGATACAACGTCCATATCCCGTCGCGACGTCGTCGACCTGGAATCGTATGTTGATGCAACGTTGTCTTAGCGACGTCGAAAATGCAACGTTGAATCGACGGTGAAATACTGAGTATTATCGACGGTGTGCGGTATCAATTTTAGTCGTCATCTAAAGGCATTTTGTGCACGTCAAACGTATAAAAACGGCGTTATAGGCCTACCAATTTTCGGGACCCACGGCCACGACATTATTTACCGTTTGCCTCAAGGACGATCGAGTCCGCATAGGTAACTGAGTTAGCATATTTAGTCTCGTATAAAAAATAAAGCATTGAATTGTGTGTAATTATAGCGACTGAACTCTGCGCTCGTTCGGTGACGTTGTATAAAACATTATTTACTTATTGAAGGTCAATTTGTGCTGCCTACGTCCGCTAATATTTGAGTTCGGTGTTTTCGATTTAGATTGGCAGGTACGATTCAGTATTTTGGGCGGAGTCGGAAATTTTGAAATATATTGTTATTTTGTTGATATATTTATTTATTTTGACCATTACTGAAATGCGCTGATGAATGTCACGCGGATACTGATTTAGAAATTGTTGTTGCCTCAGTTCTTTGTCTACCTGTATGCTAGACTTTTGTGGCTTTGGGTAAAGTACCGGTAATTTTTACCCCCGCCTTGGCTCGGTGTTATTTTCCGTCCGCACGGACGAAAATGTAAGCAAATCTGACGTCATTTTCCGTCCGCCATATATGGAACTGCATGCAAACATGTCCATGTAGCCTAATGTTTAAGCCTTTCAATCTATCCGAAATCTGAGCCGTGTATAACAAGGTTAATGTTCATGTGGATAAATAACCGCAAATTTCATGCTATGTTCCATCCTATTTCTTATCAAACGTGTTGCTTTTTAAGTGCATGCAAGTGCTTTGACGTTCACTTTCGTCTGTCACTCTGTCAGTCTGTCTGCAAACACTCCTATGGCCGCAATTTTGATTCGATTTTGATGAAATTTTGCACAGTGATTCGAAGCCGAAAAAGTAAGATTGAGTTTGTTTGGGATAAAAATCTGATAACTCCTTCCCCTATTTTACTTTAATTTTTTTTTTAAATTTGCCTTACGGCTTATGGAGACTTCAAAGCAGTATAACTTGGTCCCCGTAAAAAATAATTGTGCACTATGTTTACTTAACCCTCTATTTTTGGGGTTGGGCAATCTAACGGTGTTATTTAAATTTCTCCCTATCGACCACCGTTGCCACAGCAACCATTCAAAAATCGCAAAATTTTGCATTACAGCCATCGGAGATTACAAAGCGGTATAACTCCGTCCCCGTAAAAGATAGTTGCTCCCTGTTTGCACCTACCCCCTATTTTCGGGCCTGCGCTATCCGATGGTGTTATTAAAATTTTCCCCTGCCGATCCCCGATGCTATGACAACGAATTTTGGAACAAAATTGACTATAAATTGGCTCCTGCAAAAAATAATTGCACGCTGTTTGCACCTACCCCCTATTTTCGGGCCTCGGCTATGCAATGGTGTCATATAAATTTCTTCCTTGAAGACTCCTGTTGGCATGGCAACCGACCGTTTTTATTCAAAGACAAAATTGGCTGCAGGCTCACAAGAGCGTCAAACACTGAAACGCAGCTACTAGGCTATATAGCGTGGCAATGGGACAGATACCTCGTTTCACAGAAGGTATTTGTAGTTAATAATTAATGCTCTATATAATAATTGCTAATTTGTGACTAGTTAATGCACTAGTGGTTTAATAGACTCATGATTTATTATGAGTCTGCACAGGACCTATGGACATGCCTGTTTTTATCTACACAGACAGAATATAGTGTTCACTTAGCTTTACTTTTTGTCTGACCATGGGGTCATGGGTAATCTGCGGACCGACGGACCAGTGGACCGTGGACCGACCAACGGATATTTTGCAAACTAAAATTTAGCGGACCACAGCTGCGGACTACTAAATCGCAGATCATTCTGGGCGCAGTTGTTTCTGATCGATTAGATTTTTTTAGTGCGCACTTATTATTGCTGTTTAAAACTATTAGTGTTGCTGTCTTTTGTATTAATTGTTATGATTAGGATCACCGATCGGTGAAAATAAAAATAAAGGTTAAATCACCGATCGATGATCCTAATCACTTTGGTTGTTTAGCTAAGTTCTTATTTTATGTGCAATAAAAAGGAAAAATATTTTTGCCATTGAATCAAATTAAGAAGCTGACTCATAAGTAGGCTTGTGGACACAAAAGTACATACAAAAATAGTTTTTAAAATGTTACTTTGACAAAATGCTAAATTTTCGGTTGAAAACCGCAATTTTATAAAAATTTTATAAGAATAAAATTGAAGTTTTGAGCAGGCATAATGTTCTCTATCAAACAATTGCAATTTGTTGTTTCACTTACTTTTTACGCGCGAAAGCAGCTAACTGCTTTTAACGCGTCTTAGCCATCGCAATTCTGTCTGTCTGTCTGTCTGTCTGTCACATGGGTAGATCAGTCAAAAGCGGTGCAAGCTAGAGTCAACAAATTTTCACCGTCGGCTGCATGGAAGACTCTAGTTTCAGGAACCATAAAGCTTTTCCATAAATTCGAAGGGGGTCACCCCGAATGAGGGCGTTAAATGAAAGCTGGGTCGGCAAAATTTGCGATTTTTAGCCAATAAGTCGCTGTATTTCAGTAACGGTACGAGATAGGGCCTAGGTTAGTATTAATCACTAATAGGAAGTTGTACACTGGCTCTCGATTGGCGCCAAATTCAATGACCTTGAATAACCTTGAACGCCAAAATAAACTGTTTTATAGATTTTTTTGGCGATTTCGGGTTGCGACACAAGTCTGTATCATTCACAAGGTGGTGCCACGGAACTATCGTTAGGCAATCCAGATAGAGAATTTGGTATTTGTATATTAAGTTAGCGTGAACACCTTAATTTTCAGCTAAATTACTGAACCGAAACTGCTATAGGCTTTCGCGCGTCTCGTGAGCATTAGCTCAAATTTTTTGTTTAATCCATGATGATGTTAGTTAAAAACATACGGTACAATAGTACAGGATAAGCTGAACATTTCAAGCAGGAAAACTGCATAGCACACAAAATGAGATTAGGCCTAGTAACCATCAAAAATAGCTTGTATTTAAAATAACATTGCAAAGTAGTCTAAGTTCAGTTGGATTGCTTCGCAGTGATCACATGTCACACATAAACGTACCGTCTTAATAACCAACACAGTAATAGTGTAACCATCGACCACAACTCTCGAATTTGACCCACTTGTTTCCGACTGTCTCAGCAGGGCAGAATAATTCTAGTTTATAACTGATGAAAACTGTATGTGTTAAATTTTTCTGGCATATAATTGACTTGTGCTACAGGTGTGGTCTGAGCAGTTTGAATTAAACATAAGCAAGAGGAGAAAGGAGTTGTCCTCACTAATTGGATAAGAGACAGTATAGTTTTTTGGCCAAATATACATGATGCAACAAAGGCACTGGCACAGCGCCAGTCTTCCAGTGGCAAATGGCAACAATTCTTTCTGGTGAAAGATGTGTCTGGTGAGTTTCTACTATAAATTACTTTTTTCAGTAGTAGTGTGACATTTGTCGGACCATGTTGTACTTAAAGTCAGTTAGATTTATTTGCTATGAAGAAAAAAGTTTACTGTAGCATCAAAGTGCAGGAGCAGAACCACTTTGGAAATCTAGTGCAATGCTCTTAGAAGCTGGCGATAATATATGCAACATAACACCAATTTTTATGCATAATTTTGACCATAATTGGCGTTAAATTTTTAAGAGTTACATTGCAGGAGTCGGTATTTATGCCGATGCACTTTAGAACATAGTGTTGCCTGTTGTTAGACCATTTTTTTCGTATGTCTGTCTGTCTGTCTAGAACATCTGGAGCACTGCAAAAATGGTGATAAATAAACCTATAGTTACTATAGGAAACTTATAGGGAGTCATACTTGGGCTACTCAGGGAATCCATCTTTAACCCCATATGACCACCTTTTCTCCACATTGGGGGTCGGCAACCCTCAGTCAAAACTTGCATATAAAATTGCAGCCAAATGGTACCATATATATGCGTTGAAGGTTGAAGGTGGTGTATATAGCTCTGTATAGGAAACCCATATCAGAGCTACGGAGCATCGCCTGCCATATGAGTTCGTATTGGCAGCCTATGGGAACTTAACAGCTCCCTGCCGAACATTTGTGAGGTGAAAATTTTGTGACCGAAATTCTGTCACAATTTTACTGTGTTATTGAAAAACTACTGTTTTAATTTGCAGTATATTTTAATTTAATTGAATTTGTTTACTGCCTGGATTTTAATTATATGCAGGTGCTGGGCTTAGATTAGACCTGTACTGTTTCATCTTGATATTAAAGGGAACTAATTTTCCACATTTTCAGTGGTCAATCAACAACATCTTTTTATTAGTTATGGCCTTAGCATGCTTGCCTTGTTTCTTTGGCTTTTGTTTTGTTTTGTTTTTTGTATGAAAAGGAAAGGCTAGTGTGATGTTTTCAGTGCTGGTTTGTGCTGCAGAGAGTGCACTGACGACGTTCAGTGGAACAGAATCTGCAGTGATGTAGGCTGTGACAGCCTGTCATAAGTACGCTCCAGACAGAAAGGGAGGTGGTGGGAGGTCAACACAACGTGATTATGTGCAGTGTTTCGTGGCCAGGTGGAAGACTCATGGACTCTTCACTGATGTTATTTTCATGTGACTTGATGTCTGTTGCATAGTTTGTGTTGCAGTATAATTAGAGAATTATTGGCTTTTTACGTTCTGAATGGATGTTGATAAATTTTTTTATAAACACGCAATGCTTTGCAAGCACGGTTATGCTATGACAATTTCCTCCATCTGTGACACGTGCATTGAAATGCGTTTTTTTGCCAAACTTTGCATAGTTATAGAAACTTAGGTACTTGTTTGCTAAGCAATTTCTACCATAAGCGTAGCCAGGCTGCACTCTACAGCAATGCCTTCCAAGATGCACAAGTTGTGTCAAAATGTGCACCAAATTTTGTATGATGTTTTAGAAATGTTTCTTCTCTGTATGAAATTGCAAAATTTTCTAACTGGCTCCAGTGTGTTGATCTACCACCAGACTGGTGTGAACTGTGGTCTTTTGAGGACTGACTGCACCTTGGGACCTTTGCAGGGGCACCACCCCAATGCAGGTAAAGAATATGTAAAACATTTTGTACAGAATACAAATTATACCGTACCATTTCTGAAAAAAGGCTATGCCTTTTTTTCAGAAATGGTACGGTATGATTTGTAATGGTACAGAAATGGTACAAGGCCGCACCCCGTACCCAAGAAGTGCCTTTACCAAGACAAATTGCTGGCTATGCTTATGATTTTTAATACCAATTTTGCACAGCTGTAGCCCTCATTGGACGGACCTCGTCATTAAAAAATTTGTGGGGTGGCGGGTTGTTCTTTTTTAAAAAGTACGTAAACAAATAAATATGACTTAAGATTTGACGTAAGTTTCAAGCACAATTATCGTCAAAATTTTGCGCTGAAAACTGGTGATGAGACTTCGAAGGCTTAGAAGTAGGTGGTGGTGGATTTGAAAAAAAGCACAACTGCAATCATACTTAGACCTGTACTGAACACAGCTTATGGCGCAGCACTGTGTTTTTTTCTCTTTGTAGAATGCTAGCCTTGCATTTCTCTGTTTTGCAAGTAGCTTAATTTGTCCACTGTTTGTTTTATGTTTATGTGTTTATCTGGCTACTGTTCTCTGTTGGTTACCATAAACATTCTACACTGCAAAATTTCATTGAAAAATATTATTTCTTCGCAGAGTTTTCAATAGTTGAATATCAATAACAAAATATCTCCGTTACCAATATAATGTTAGTTACACAAGTAAACCCTTCTGATAGTGAACACTTGCGTAACTCCAACAAACTACAACTGATTCTAACGAAATTCTATGTCGACAGTGCGTCATCTGTTTGCAACCAAAATGCCAAATTTCGGTAAAATCTACCAAAGCAAACAATAGCAAAAACAACTTTTGTCAGATCATTTAGAACATTTCAGTTTCATGTCTTTGTGCCCAACTGAAGAGTTAAGATGGCGGACAGGTCAGTCGCGTTTACGCTAGCTCTCTGTTTTTGGTAAATTTTCATGGTTTACGTTGGATTTCTGTCAGCATTTCACGCATCTTTAGTTGCATCTC
>Ga0056128_1007599_pt1 | contig 13677 bp, 9 predicted proteins | sample WorMetLIZISLAND2_FD_71113 | JGI IMG/M metagenome (GOLD analysis project Ga0056128, IMG submission 71113) | Marine gutless worms symbiont microbial communities from Max Planck institute for Marine Microbiology, Germany - Olavius geniculatus... ... | reverse complement strand
CTCTGTTGCTAAATACATACTTTCTCAAATCCAATCTACTGCGTTTTTTATATAGTTTCTTAGAATGACCTCTTCTTAGACCTTCATCATATGTAAAAAATAAATCTAATTTCAAATTATAACAATCATTAATAATTTTAAATGTTTCTATTAAGTCACTCCTATGCCTTCTTTTTTCTAGTGTCATTAAATTTAATTTTTTAATACGTTCTTCGTAATGTAAATTTCTTACGTCGTCAGTCAATTTAGATGCACGACGTTGAACTCCCTCGACTAACTCAATATCCTTTTGATAATGTGGGCTCCAAATTGGAACACAATACTCTAAATGTGGTCTTACAAGATTTTTATAGCTTAGCTGTGGCTTAAAAACTGTCGTTTTTGCGAGATACTAGTGTATTCATTGCAATAGAGATGCTTCAAGATATTGCGCTATTAAACCAAATGTTGCCATTGACATTATTCAGTGTTATCGCCGATGATGTGCTGACGCAGGACACGCAGGTGAGTTTTGCATGTAAGGCAGCACTGATTCGAGTGACTCGACCACGACCTCGTCATCGTCGCGCTCATGTCTCACCGCCGCTTTGCAGCAGTCCCGGTTTGTCTCATTGCTTCTCTGCTCGCTTGGCAATTGATTACGCCGAAACAATTGCATGCACCGAATGCTCGGCTTTAGTTTTGGCTGTCCCCGGAATGACTTATCTTCTGTCGGGCGGGACGTTAAGCCCTACTCACTCACTCACTTCAGTTTTGTTTGCTAAACTGTTTGTGCAGTTACTCCACTGTTTACGTTTTGTGCAGTGAAGTAGCCTTATTTTTTTTGTTCTTTATTTCATCTTTTTTGTTATTCACTAAAAGGCCTTACATTCGGTGATTTGGCATTAACAACCTGCTCGCTCGCCACTTACTAATCAGTGACTTTGTGCTTTGTGTTATTTTTGATCCCTCGGGAATGTTTCGTGGGATTGCTGAAGCGGATTTTTTGCCTGATTAATGTCTGTTGACTTGAAACTAGTAGTGTCGCACCACTCACAGTTAATGCAGTTGTTATCGTAGGTAATTAGGATAGCTTGGTCATTTAGTCTCAGTCTTTATTTTGAGTTCATTGGTTTTTCTTGATTTTGAAAGCTCATTGTCTTCTGATAGACAGCATCATGAGATTGATGACTGTCTGGAGGATAACGTGGAAGATTATTAGAACTGCCATCAGTCATATGCTATATGCACAGTTATAATGGCGAGTTCTTACAATGTTACGTTGTTTCTGTGTTTTATGTTTCATATTTGGGTGTTCTGTAAAGGTTAAACTTACTGTTCCGTTACTATGTGTATGTGCATTTTGCCTGAAAAGGCCATCCATGAAATGACCTATACTGTGTGAGGTGACACGTTAAACCCTACTCGCTCGCTCACTCTCTTGATCTTGAGAGTTTGGTCCTGTTCATACCTCTGCCCGGCTGTCTAGTTGCTGTTGTCATGTGTATCAGGGGAGGTCGTGGAAGACCAGAAACCTGCTGCTGCTGCAGCTGCTGATGTAGCTGTAGAGGCGTCTGCACCAATGGAACCATATCCTGTTCAGTCTCCGGCCAACGAGGAGGTAACTTCTTTTTGATTTTGTTGGATGTGTGACTAAGGAAAGATGAAGGTGAAGAGTGAGTGAGTATGAGTTTTGCATTTTATTTAACTGATTGACTTTACTAGATTTATTTCAGTGTACGTCTCTCTGCAAACGTAAACTAAGCACTAAACAGCTATTGGTATATGATTTTTTCCACGCCTGTTTATTAGCTTGCAAAAGTGTAATTGCAGTAGACAAATTGCGATGGACTTTAATCTGCACATGCATTGACTCTACGTTTAGTATGTTGGATTTACTTCCGGTTAGGCAATAGTTTAAAAGACTTTGGATTTGTTGTAACAATACTTTTTTAGCCAGATGCCTTTGTTGTAACTTAACCAACAATGTCAAAGTTCGTGATCAGAATTGAGAGGTCATAGGAAAACTTTAACCTTTGCATAAGAAACTTGACTGTATATTGTCAGCGGTAGAAGGAAGAGAAGATTTATGCATAAATGGAGGGAGCTTCAAGCTGGTGAGAACTGAGGGTTAAACTTAGTTAAGTTGCTGTCATAGGCAGCTGCATTAACAGCCAGCAGCTTGAACTGACTAGGTCAGTATAGCAGTGTTCTGATGACAATTCTGCACGGTTGTGCAGAACGTGCAAAGTAGAAAGTTAACATACATCAGGCTGTGTTAGTACTTCGATGGATCACAGGGTGACTGATTACAGGCAGATGAAACATCTCAGTATGTAATTAGCCAACCAGGTCAACTCAGCCTTCCATCCCTCCGGGGTAGGTAAATCAAGTATCGGCCCATTCGGCTGGTGTTAAGGCTGGGTGTGTTCACCTGTGTCTGGTGGCAGGTAACACTGTGTGATCCCATATGGCGGGTGACGCTTCGTAGCTCTGAGATGGGTTTCCTATGAAGAGCTGCAGCATTTAACTTTTGTCTGGTCAGTTTAAAACTGGTTTGTTGTTGCTGCTGTGATTAGTTTGAGGCAGTTGAGCCCATGCCAGTTGATGCCGCAGTGGCTGATGACAACAATGCTGGTCCGGAGGCTGCCCAGCCGGCTGCCAATGCACTTGAGGCTTTGTTAGCAGGCGGAGCCGGCAACCTCCAGGCTTTGCTTAATATTCCTGATGCTGACGACGAGACCATGGTTCAACTGGCTATTGCACTTAGCCTCCAAGACCAGGTCTGTTGCATTCTTATATATTTATATTAGATTTTTTATCATGAAGTGAATTTCTGTTGTGGTACATGCTTTTGGAAATTTGCAGAATTATGTTGATAGCAGTGAATTATTTTTTTATTTTATTTTGTATGTGTTTTGAATAATTTGAGTATTTGAAGGCAGTTTACTGAGGAATATATTTGGAAGTACTATTATTGGTTTAAGAGGTAATAGATTTCTATTATTTGTTATTGTCATTAGCATCACGGTGTTGGACTTATTACTAAATTACTAAATTGGGAAACTTTGCAACATCTGGAAGAACGAGAGAAAATCTGTATATTTTTTGTTTGAGAGCGCGTGGTACATTAGTATTATACTGAAGAATGTAGCAGTTGTTTGAGTGAAATTGACTTTGAAATCAACTTGTATGTATTATTACTGCTGGATAGCAAACCATGTTTATTAGCCAAAGTATAACTTTCTGTCTAATGCCATTTGTTTCTAGGCCGGTGCTGGACCTGGTGGCTTGAACCTGGACGTTCAGTTGCAGGTATGTACGTCATTGGTTCATAGTGTATCATTCTGTTAAATGGCTTGATATTTTAGCCCACCGTGGTTTTAAATGCTTTTTGTTTGTCATCATTAAAGGTGGAGATTTATGTTTGTTAACTGAATCTTTGCATTCATGAGTCATGAGGGAGCTCTCAAACTTCTGCAGAGAATGGTGCAGCCACCTGATGAGGACAACGGAGTCTCGGCTTGCACTCTATCTTCTTGCAGCAGATCATCTTGGATAATTCGAAACGCACATGCTTCTGGATCCAGGATATGATTTTCTTCTTGTGTTGCACGCATGCTGTCCAAAAAATTAGTCAGGATCTGTCTGTAACTTTTTAATTTTATGTTTCATATGTTCCATATTGTGTTGTTTTTGTAAGGTTGTTTTTTCTGTTCTATTTTTGTGTGTTTATGTGTGCATTCTGTCTGGAAAAGCTGTCCCCGAAATGATCTATACTGTGTTGGGTGGGACGTTAAATTTAATTCACTCGTTTTAAGTAACAAAGAGATTGTAAAACGTGCTCGTTTTCAAGATATCTTTCTAAGTGTCAGCTTTTTGTTGCATTGAATTGTATAATTGTGTTGCCTTCTAGCATATTTGGTAAATAATAGCTCAGCAATGCTTGTCGGAGCTAACCGTGAATACAAATGGGTGTGTTGATAGCAGGCAGCAGCCGATGGAGGCGGCCTGGAGGCAGGCCACATGTCTGATGCTACGGCGTCAGGCCCAGCCAGTGATGATGAGGCCAGCAGTATGGCTGCTACTGTAGGCTCAATGCTACACACGTCGCCGGCTGATCGTGAAGAGAGCGGAGCTGGCTCAGACAGTGGTGGCAGCCAGGTCGATTCCGTCTCCGGTACGTCGTGACTTTATTAGATGAAATTAAACAATGATAAAGTAACAAACGATTCTTGTGCGTAAAACAGAGCAGTGCTGAGGCCACTGTTACATGTGCTTTGCTATACTGCAGTGTCGTTCGTGCAGTTCGTGAGTGTCTGGTAAACTGTTTTCTTCTATTTTTCAGACAGATACTGTAATGATATATTTTGTAGAGCTGTTAATTAATGCGTCAACATGTCAACACGTTACAGAATTAACACATGTTACAAAATTTAATGCATATACATAAATTTTGCTTAATTCTGTGAAGCAGGAGTTCCAATATTCCATTGAACTTCATTTATTTGATGGTTGAATAATATTCAAGTAATTAAAATTGTTTTGTTGCCATTCTGTCACTATCGTCATGGTCCTGTGACACAGCCATGAGTTCGTCGGTCATCATTCCAGTCACTATCTCGATGTAGTCCACTGATAATATCAGCAGTATTAATGATGCATTATTAACACGTTAATGCATGCGTTAAAAAAATTAACGCTTTGACAGCTCTGAAATTTTGTTCTATGATCACTCCAATCTATCAGTTTATTTGTTATTTATTATTCTGAACTTAGTGTTTGCTTTATTATGGTTTCTAATAAAGGTGATTTAAGGTATTAAAACAAGCATTAACTTATTTGTCAGTTAAATTTTTAAAAAAAGAAATGAAAATGTTGCCACGCCAAGACACTGTGCCGTCAGTTAGAGGAGGTTTCGGTGACGTTAACCATCACTTTGTTGTTTGTTGTGGGCAGTAAGTGGTCGAAGCAGCGCGATCGGTGATGTGACAGTTGATAGCACGGCAACCGGTGGTCAGAGTGACGTCGGCAGTATTGGCGGAGGTGTCGCTGGAGCTGATGCGAGTGTCGGCGCCGCTGTCACACTGGACAGCAGTGATTCGCAGGAGGCTGACTACGACTTCAATCGTCATGTTCACGTTCTTCGTCTCCGCATTCTGGACAAACTCATCTGCTACCTGCCAGAACTTCGTGACGTCGGCGGCGTTCGTGCCATTCCATTCATGCAGGTTTGTTGTTTTTATTTAAGGAAAAGGTTGTGAAAGTTTGTAAGATTTTTCAGGCCACCTTCTGTTAATTTTCTTGTAAAACCTAGCCTTTATATTGCATTCTCTAAAACAGCTTTTAGGCTATCTTAGTCTCCCACCACACCCTGTGCACCTGAGGTTCAGCGGATCTTCCCATTGACGTGCACTGTACAAACTTACTTTTTTATTTCTTTCGTTTTTTACTTACGTACTTATGCTGTAAACTTAGCATCAGTAACGTTTTGTCAGAAACTTGTGGCATATTTTAGGCAAATACGGGTATGCAGACAGTCAAATATATGGGCATGGTCAGAGAATCAGCATGATGTATGATTGTAGATATTTTTGTTAGTGCATTAACGTTTTAAATTTAAGTATACTAATTTCTCGATCTCTGCTAATGCTGTGGTTGTAACACAGCGGTGTTATTATCGAGATGGTTGTGTTGATAACGTGGTAAGCTGGTGCTGTCGTTGACAATGGAGTTGGATGGGAGTGGAGAGAAGGACAAAGCCACATTGGATGCTTTGCTGACGTCGCTCATCACAGGGCTGCTGCAGCTGTCAGCGCACGATGTCCACCTGACACAGATGTCCACTCGCTCGGAGCAGCATGAAGTCAAACTGGTCGTACTGCGACTGCTCAGTGTGCTCATGTCACGAACACGCAGTACCGCAAAGTCGGCCACCGAGGTACACGCGTCTGCTTTTGTTGTCATCATGACAAGCCGGTCAGACATACCCTAGAGAGATGAGGAATTCCGACAGGTTTTTATATTCCTGGAACACAATTTCGTGCAAAATACAGCACAAGTTTTGCATTTCCTACTTGATGGACACATTGGAAACATGATCTGGCCAGTAAATGCTTGGTAGAATTGTGTATTGCTTTCTCGTGTTACATAGTTTTGCTGTGCTTTGTGGTAATTTGTAGTTACAGGGTTACACTCTTCAACAACGTTCTCAGAGGAAGTTTGTTGTGGTCCGGGACCTCATCTTGTTCTTTTTGAGAAATGTGGTTAAGATTTGTTGTTGAGCTGTTTGTTGAACTGTTGAATTTGTTGAACTGTTGTTTGTTTTCATTTGTATTTCTATGTTTAGTACTAATATGATCACAAGGCCTAGGCCTCTTGCTGTGGTAGATCTATTGTATGTTTAATTAATAGTGCATGTTGTGTTGTTAGGGGTCATCGTTTGTGAATGTGTGTACCGGTCGTGCTCTGGTGATGAGTAATGGTCTTGACTACTGCCTCCGCCTGCTCAGAATACTTCTCGACTACTGGAAAACACACTTGGCATCGAAAGAGGTTTGCAAAACATTCTGGGTATGATACTTAGTGAATGTGAGTATGTAGGATGGGCGTATGGAATGGAGTCCATTGCAGGCAGATGCCGCATGATCGGCGTCCAGCCAATCACAGCATGCATTGCTATCTGAACACTTGCACTCTTGTCGCTTGCTGACAGTCGGTCTAAGAACATGATTGTGAAAGCATGTCCGAATAAATACTGGCTGAAACTTTGTGGATAAGATCCGTTACCTCCTCATTATTTAGTGGATAATTTCCCATTTTTAGTAATGTAATGTAGGAGAAAACACTATTACTACAAGTACATGTTGAGAGTGACATAATATTGAAAGAAAACGAACCTATTTGGTTGAGAATAAGGCATAAAGATAAGACAGGTAAGGCAAAGAAGGGGCCAGAAATGATACAGCTCAGTAAGAAGTTTAGCAAAGCTTTCTTAATTTGTTCTGTTTGCTGCCTTCTTGGTCTTTTCTGTGATTTTTATTGACCGTCTTAGTGCTCAAACACCTCAACACTAAAAGGACACCATAAGAAGTGAGACACAGAAAATTTTTTTTACGAAAGGTCAGTTATCAGAGGCTGTACAGTGTGCATACAGGATGCTACATAATTTTTCAATGAAGGTTTTGGAAACACTGCAATCATTGTAGTGAAGAGCTTGTAGTCATATTAAACACTAATGAGTTGTATAAATACGATTGATATATTGTGTTAGCTGTCAGCATCCATCTGGTGTTGATATATCTTTTTCAGTATCAATATATCGTATTGTATTGTATCGTATCGTTGAAAAAATATAGACTTTTCGTGATGTATTGCGATATCTTTCACGTTTTCGTGGTATTTGCTACAAATTTTTCAGCACACTGCATAACTGAAAAAAATATTACGAATGCGGCAAGTTAGTGGTGTCGTAATTTAATTACAGTCGTAATTATAAGTTCGCAAAACTGTGCGTGCTGATGTTCAGATGGAAGGATCAGTGATCAGTGGACAGCTGCTGAAGCCTCGTTCAGCAGGCTCTCCGCCGGATATGTCACCTTTCTTTCTACGACAGTACGTCAAGACTCACGCCAACAATGTCTTTGAGGATTACCCATTGCTGCTCATGGAGATTGTTCTTCGACTACCATATCAGGTCAATAACAGCACTTTGACATCTAAAATTAGCACTATAATGTGATTTAATAATAATAGTAATAGAATGTGATTGCATTGATGTGTGCTAAAAATAGAAAATAGTGGTTCTAGTAGTGATAGTAGTATTTTTCTGAATTTTTCTTGATATTGTACCAATTTGTGAACAACTGGCTATCAAAAGTGAATCTGGAAAATAACCATTAAAACGTGGGTGAGTTAGTGGGCTTAATACGTTTGCAGTAAATATACGTGTAAAGTCTTTCATAAGCCATAAGGTTTGTAGCTGATCTTTTGCCTTCACTCAGTCATCAGTTATCACTGCCAGACTATGGATATGGGCCAGTGCATTATGTGGTTTGCTTGTTTACTCTTCAGTGTTACACTTCCTCACTGCAGGATGGCCAGGCTGATTTCACCCCGGTGGCTGGTTAAATGCCGAGATGGTTTACTTGCTGCAGACAGTCATCCATTCAAGTACTGTTCGTGCCCAGTATCGATTTGCTTAGTTGATGTGACAGATGACATTACGAATAATGGCCAGACTCAAGTGCACAAAAGTGATGTGTGTTTTCTTGCTATTATATTTCACTAGCAACGTTCCCACCCTACATTTGGGTCCACCTGGCAACTCAACCCCGTTCAGGAAGCCCATAGGAAGAGGTGGGGGTAAGATGGGGGCATATGTACTTAAGGCTTAAGGACTCAAACGCCACGTTCGTGGTCCACGACAGTGCAACACAGAATGTGTCAGAGGGGTATGAAAGACAGACAGATATACAGACGAACAAACAAACAGACTTTTTGCTTATTATAGTAGCTTGGTGGCTTAGCGGTTAGGGCGTTGGATACAAGACGGAAAGGTCCACAGCCTTCTACCCTCCGTGGGACGGGAAATGAGTAGTGACTTACGGGCTACTGGTGAAGTCCTAGTGTGGCTGATTGGGGCGGTGGTATGTTTGCTAGCTGCAAACTGTGGGTCTAGTTGTTCATTAACGCGGGCAATGGATGGCCACATAGTGCGCTGCGGTATCATTAGCTCATGCCAATCAGCTGCCATTTCCAAGATTGTAAAGCGCTTCTGGTCTTGAGTCCCTCTCATGTAAGAAGCGCTATAGCAAGTACTGGACTTTACCTTTTTCAAGATTGTGCATTGTATGGTCTGGTGTTGATGATGTTATAGATGAAGAAGATTGCAGAGAACAATGCGGTGGATGTGCAGCTGCCTGCTTTTGACAACTCCTGGCATAAACTGCTCACAGAGGTCAGCTGTCTGCTTTTTTGTTTTTGTCTTCTTTGGTAGGAATTTAACAACATAATGTGTAGGTTATTGTACAATACATGTCTGTGGTCACTTCATTACTAAATCAGCAGCTTCAGTGCTACGAATTTAGTGGCTGGCAAAAGATGTCTTGCTCCAGCTTTTACTTCTGAGTGACTTAGCTTAATTTGGAGTAACTCCAAAAACTTAAATGTTTAACAAAATTTAAAGTAGTAATAGTAATACTAGTAGTTGTAGTTTTAGTATTAGTGATATTGTCACATTGCTGTATTTGTTTGCAAATTGAAATAGTGTATTGCTGTATATTGGTAATCAGTGTTTTCAAGTGGATGCTAGTTGTTTCTTATTTGCAGATGAATGATATAATGATGTGTTTATGTGTTGCTTGTTTTCAGTACATGATGGCGCAGCCGCAGCATGTTGCTTTCGTTCGACGTCAAGTGAGAAAGGTTGGCACATTACGGACATTGTGCTGTTTGCTGTTTGCTGACATTACACATTGTAACAAACTAGTCATTGTACAGGTTGTGAACTGTTCTGTAGCCCCATGTCCTCCAATAGACAGCATTATGAAATTGATGACTGTCTGGAGATAACGGGGAAGATTATTAGAACTGCCATTAGTCTTACATATGCATAATTATAATGGCAATTCTAGGTTTAGGTTCTTTACTGTCGGCTGCCTGGAAGACTCTAGTTTCAGAATCCATAAAGCTTTTCCATAAATTCGAAAGGGGTCACCTCGAACGAGGGCACTAAATGACAGTGGGGAAGGGAAAATTTGCAATTTTCAGTCAGTACGGCTGCGCTACACCGCTCATGCCCTTTGGCAAGTGTAAGTAAAACGTTATAGATACTTAGTCAAAGATACGGCTGCACAAGACTGGTCACACTTTCTGCCGAGTGTGAATGAAACACTGTCTAGATACTTTATGTCAGTTGCTGAGATCAGTGAACTTTGATTTCATTCGCACCGGGCCTTCAAACATGTGACGCTGTCGCATGTTTTTCTTTGCGTTAGCTGGGTTTTTCTTGTCTCAATGGTTACTGAAAGTGCCTTGTGTAATCAAGTTATTAATGAATCATTTAAAGTATTTGATTTCAGCATCATTGTTATCATTGAAGTATCTTGGAATCACAGCGTTTATCCACTTGTGGTTTTTTTCAGTTGTTGCTGTACATCTGCGGATCGAAAGAGAAGTACCGTCAGCTGCGTGATGTAAACTTTCTGGAGACCCACATGTCAAGTGTTCGGTCGATATGTGAGAAGCGCGGATGTGACCCGTCACTGTCCAGCCCCGTCAACACTGTCTCGCTCTCATATGATGTTCTCATAGATCTCGTCAGTAACCAGTCTTGCATGTTAATTAATAATAAAATAATTATAATGTCTAACTGCATTTAGGTGCATTGTGTCACTTTAACTATTGTTTGCTCCATTTGTTTGTCTTGAACTTGTTAGTCCGCCTGGAAATGATAGTTTTCGGAGCGGATTTATATTCTGCTGGCATTTATTATTATTCTCTTTTAAGTTGCACAATCTCAGAGCTTTGTCGGCCGATTGCCGCAAAATTTTGCACCATGATGGGAAGTGTGTTTGATTTAGTAATCCTGGTCTAAAATTTTTGGGGAGCTTTTCCTTAAAAAATGCAGATTTCGGACTAATTCAAAATTTTATGGTGAATACCTCTGGAACTGATTTATTTAAAATCGAACAAGTACTTGATCGACCGAGATTCCTCCCGCGTTAGACGAAAAAAGTCTGATGAACTTTGGTCTACTAACCAAGGAGATCAGATAGTGAAATCATACCGACTTAAATCGATTTTTTCTTAAGACCATATTTCGGCTGTCGGGAGTGCTGCACCCCCAAATTTTTACATGCGCTGTAGAATGACCAAGTCTTGCTAGCACACACCCCATCAGACATTTTTTAGAATGGGGGGTCAAAAATTGGCTTGAAATTTAGCGTATTAGCACCTATAACTTTGGGCTGAGAGGCAATGATCCCATATGACGTGCCATGAGGTGGGCATTATCACTTATGTACCACCTTTGGGGGCTCTGCTTCTTTAAAATTTGGGAGGGCAAAAAAATTTGAAAGTTGGTGTGATTTGGGATAACTTTCGTCTTTGGTCGCGATTATCTCAGGAACTGGTTGGGATATCCTGTGAGGTTTGATAAAATATTGGTGATCTTAATAAAGAGTTATAGGTGCAGATGTTGACCCACCCTATGTCAACAATGCGCATTTTGTGTATGCTAATGAATTTGAGTTTGGGCCACCACGTGACTTTGCTGCCAGGGGAATTTCGACCCCATAAATGTTTCCCCCAATCGGGCTTAAGGTGCCGGACCACTCACATTGGGCTTTATACAAATTTTGAGTATTTTTTTGTTAAACCAGACAATATATTTGAAAAGCATTTAGTCATTTTTTTATGCACGAGAGCATGTAATGGTTTGCGCATCTTAGCCATCGTCTGGGCGTCCGTCTGTCTGTCTGTCCGTTTGTCACACTGTGGTATTGTGTCAAACAGACACAAGCTAGGATCACGAAATTTTCACTGTGGGTTGCCGCAAGGACTTTAGTTTATCGTGACAAAATTTTGTGCATCTGAGTGAGGGGGTTCCCCTCGAACTGGGGCATGAAAGAGGGGTACCTCTCTCAAATTTGCTTATTTTACTGCTATCAGCTGGTATAGCATGTAAACAGTTACAGATAGGCACAGACATGCTGCTTATCATAACAAGCACTGGTGACAAGCTTCATAAGAATTTCAACATCGCTGACCTTGAGTGACCTTGAACCCATAAAATAAGCCATTTTAGTGATTTTTTCGCGATTTTGAGCTGTGACACACATTCCAAGAGTGATCGTGTTGAAATGGCTGGAGATAGACCAAGACAACCTGCATATGAAATTTTCAGCATTAAGCATAGATTTTATTGCTGCAAGTTTTGACCCCCTAGGTTCAAGGGGGGCAGCGCATGCAGGCGTCAAAGAAGGGTACTCCCTAAAAAGTGGTTATTTTACCGCTATTGGCTTGTGTAGTGTGAAAACGCTTGCAGATAGATGCATACAGACTGCTTATCATAATGCACACTAGTGACACGCCTTTTAATGATGCCAACGTCAATGACCTTGAGTGACCTTGATCCCCCAGAATAGGTGGTTTTACTGGGTTTTTTTTTGCGATTTTCGGCTGCGAGTCACACATAAAGAGTACTGGATAGAAATGGCTGGAGGTAGACAAAAACAACCTGTGAACAGGAACTGCTAAGGCTCTCGCACGTCTAATGAGCTTTGCTTTAATTACTTGTTTTATAATGGTGTTATTTTTGGGAATGAGTAAGTAAGTAATTCTTTAACTTTGCTAATGATTTGTTTATCAGTGATATCATTGACAAAGAGAAATGACATAGTTACAAAAGTATTAGCAATAATGACAATTATGCAATAAGATAAAGAATGAGAAAGGTCCTAGAGTCATGGTGACAGTGTTACAGAAAGTCACAGAAACTGCTCTCAGTGACCATTTTTATGTAGCATACTGATTTTAACCTACATTTTTGTCTTTTTGTCACAGTTTCTCGTGTCACTAGCAATATTAAATACAACGTAAAATTGTGACACTCAGATTTATAGTGAGCTATTATCTGTGGTGTTACGCTGGTTTTTCATAGCTGAAATTTGCATCACATGTAATGCTTTTGTAACTTCCTAGATTTATTGGGCTATTTTGTCCATTTCTGATGCACTATTCACTGGTCACAGCTCACAAGGCACTCCACAGTTGCGTCAGGTTGTCTCAGGGACGCCTTCCAGACCCTACATGGAAACGTCGTCCCGGTCGTCCACGTGGCAGGTGGATAGACCAGCTCCGAAGAGACAACAACCGCCCACCGGCTGATCAATGGAAGCTCGCTATCAGGCGTGGTCACGGCGGAAGAGCGACGCTACGGTCCAACGACTACGCGACTACCTGACCTGACCTGATTCACTGGTGCATTTGATGCTGTTAGTCAGTCTGCAGTGCTGTGTTTGTTATTGTTGTATTAGTAATAAGTATTACACATTGTTCATTGTGTCGTAATAGATTGAGCATCTGAAGGCCTGTCTGGAGATTGCCACATCAAGGACGATCAACTGGCAGCAGTTTTGCCAACGAGACGAAGGTCTGGCTGTCAGAAGTTGTTTGATTATTTTTAGTCAGTTGATAGTATTGTAACAAATTGTGTGTGCTTTCAGTTTCACCATTTAGTATGCTTCTGTTCGTTGATTGTCACTTGGATCTGACTTTTTCTGGCTCAAAGCCCTCACACAATGCAATGTACCTCTGTCTGTGCAAATTTTTTTACGCGAGACAGCAGAATGCTTTGCGTCTTTGCCATCGTCTGGGCGTCTGTCTGTCCGTCCGTCCGTCCGTCACACTTGTGATCTGTATCAAAACGGTGCAAGCTAGGATTACGATATCTTCACTGTGGGCTGCCCCAAGGTCTCTAGTTTATCGTGACAAAATTTCGTGCCATTGGGTGCAGGGGTTCTCCTCGAACGAGGGCGTCAAAGAGGGGTACCCCCCTTAAAAAGACGTCATTTTGCAGTTATTGGCTCGAATAATGTGAAAACGGTTGCAGATAGGTACATACATGCTGCTTATCATAACAAGTACTGGTGACAGGCTTTTTGGATTTATCAACATCGATGACCTTGAACGACC
>Ga0056128_1007598_pt1 | contig 13678 bp, 13 predicted proteins | sample WorMetLIZISLAND2_FD_71113 | JGI IMG/M metagenome (GOLD analysis project Ga0056128, IMG submission 71113) | Marine gutless worms symbiont microbial communities from Max Planck institute for Marine Microbiology, Germany - Olavius geniculatus... ... | reverse complement strand
TGTTGTCTGGGGGGACTTTTTGAGAGGGGTCATTTCTACGACTACCAAATAGTTATACCGTTTCACTTCACATAGACTACTGGGACTATTGTTGTTGTTTTTTGTTCGTATTTTTTTATCTCTAGCTGTTAGTTTTTTTGCTTTTCGGACATTTTTGCATGTTTAGCATATTTGGCTACTTATGTGTCACTGTATATATTCAGCTATTCAGCTTTCGAGCTGCAGTGTGTTTAATAAACTCAGTTCAGTTCAACTACCAACTAATGTTGACTAAGCTTTAACCGTAGATGCATTTTGGTGCATCTCCATTAAGTAAAGCACAAATTAACTGCGGTTGCTTTGTGGCAACAGAAGTTATTTTTTTTAGCTGGTCAGTAGTGTTTGATGGCAAAGTTTATTGTACAAAAAGCTTGACTAATTTACATCAAAATTTGATGCAAAAAAACTGTCAATTTCAGTCTAAGCTAGCATGGTCCTGAGATTTTTTTTTCTGTTTGCGTGATGCTGTAGTATATTTGTGGCAGTGTAGAAATGCATGGTGCTTCTGTAATAGTCGTGTAGCTTTATTGTGCCCTTTCTGCGTTGGTACTGTTGCTGTCAATAGGCGATAACGATCTCTCTGGGCAACAAGTGCGACATTAAAGATAGCAAGCAGGTCGACTTCAATACTGCTAACAAATGGGCTCAGACTGAACGAGGTAAATTCTCAGTGTTTGCTACACTGGAAAGTTATTCAGTGCATTACTGTTTGACTTGATTCACAGCATTTGTTGTTTACTCTCTAACGTTATGCTCTTTGTTTGAATGTTTTTGAGGCATTTTTGTGTATGGCTGGAAAAAATTGTAGATTCAACCTACAGTAGTTGGCAATATGATGCAGTAATTTATGATATTTGTTTGGCTGTAAATAAAATTATGATATTTGTTTGGCTGCAAATGCCATTTCTATTGAGGATCTGGTCTTTGTTTATTGTGAAATGCTGTACGAGTATGTTGTAATTGGTGTTGTTGAGTTACCTGTAAATGTGAGTCGGTGTAACTTGTATGCAGTTCGTCTATGGGAAGTGTCAGTCAGTAATCGCCAGTCATTGCTTGATCCATTTGTATGGCTCACGTCAAAGATGACACAGCCTCAAGGTATGTGCACATTGTTTCTTCTCTGCCTTGATTGCACCGATGTCATATGTACTTAGATCTTTTACCAGGAATACGCTAATCATCCAGTATCCCATTGAGTGATGGTTGGAGAACCAGAAGCCGAAGCAAAGCCAAGGCAAAGTTCAGCAAGGCCAAAAAGGAGTAACTTCAGTGCAAGACCAAAACCAAAACTTTGGCCCCAACTCCAATGCCTAATATGTTTTGTATCAGCTCACCATTATTCTACATTAGAGGGAACACTTGCCAATTCTTCAGTCTGCGTGATGGCATTATCTTTCCAGCAGTTCCGTTTTACGATCTTTATGTGGAAATTAGCCTTTTTATATATTTGTGGTTTAATAGTTAAATAGTCGTTGTAGTTTTGCAAAAATCTTGTCTAACTTAATACTTTCTCAGTGCAGTTGCAAGAAAATCAAAATGAAATAAGATGAAAAGTTGATGGATTCAGAGTTTTTTGTGCTTCATCGTATCGGTAGCAGTTGTCATAAACTTGTGGTTTGTGTTTAATTGTTGCCTAACTTTCTCTTAGCTGCCACTGCCACTCACACTGTTTGTGATAGTATCTTCACATTTTGGTCACTGATACTCAGTAGCTTCATCCTCACTGCTTCAATCATCCTTTGAGTCATGCTGCCGTTTAGCAACGTCTGTCAGGAACTTCAGATTTTCAGTTAGTGGGATTGGCTGTGATGTACTAAAGAGAAGTAATGGCTGTTCGGTCACAGAATTTGTAGTGAAACTTCATAAATTACCAACAGTAATAAGAGCATACGAACCTATTTGCATTAGTTAGTGGAAGGCGATCACCGTGATAGATGCATTAGCTGTGAACAGTCTTGCATAAAGTTGAACTTTTACAGTGTGTGATATTTATCTCATATGGTAAAAATGTGATTTTGCCAGGTAAAGGTTTTCCGCCGTTTGGTCCCGGCCGCAAGCAGAAAACGTCTACAGCGGATAATGTGTGATATGTTTCAATGTTACACGTCGACAGTATCATATCTGATTGTCAGCAGCTGCATTTTTTTATCATGTCTGCATGCGCGAACTATCTGCTAAAAATAACTAGCAAATCAGAGTCTGTGACAATGTTAACTACACACAGTCATGAAACAGAAACTTGCACAAACTTTTTGTTGCACAAGTTTCTGGCACTGAATAGTTGCAGGCACGTGACCAAAAATAATATGTTCGATTGATCAGCTACATTTGTTGTGGGAGTTATTATTTTGTGAGAACCTGAATGAACTAGCATCACAACAGTTTGGTACAAAAAACTAACACAGTAATACTAAACTGTTCACCGTGAGCATGATACAACTGGCCGCATGTCGGAACGTATGTTTGTGTGTTGCAAAAATGTATGCCGATAATTGTACAATTGAACTGTTCAAATGTCTAGTGAACATTATTGTTGATCTTTTGTTGTATTACGTAATTTATTTCAAAATAATTTTTGAACTCGTTTTGACTGTTTGACATTGCTGTCTCAAAAAACTGTGCCACTCTTTATTTTTTTGAATTGAATAATTCTGTGAATGGCCAATGATAATAATTTTTAGCATGCAACATCGTGAAGAAACTTGACATAAATGACAAATTTTGTCCACCTCACCTTAATACTGTTGCTACACTACCTTGTGAAATGCTATGAGTATGGCTTATGCATTTTACAAGGTAATGTAGCAACAGTACTAAGGTGAGGTGGGTAAAACTACATTCATTTGTGCCGTGTTTCTTCGTGATGTTGTGTGCCCAAAATTATTAAAATCGTCCAGTGTTTCATGAAGTTATTCAAAAAATAAAAGTAGCACTGTTCACACAAAATGTATGGTTCCTTTCAGTCATGGACCGATCGTGGTTTGCCAATGTTAATGCCAGACTGCGTAGCACCCTTGTTGTAGCCGGCTTGTAGCCCAATATGGCCCTCACCAGCTCGCAGCTGTTCCTCAGTAAATTCTCGCTTGTGCTCCTCCGACATTTTTGGTCCAAACGCCGGGCCTTCAAAGCCTTTGTTGAGACACTGTAATCAGTCACAAAACAGCGGCTAATTGTAAACCGTCATTTGAAATCCAATCATTACTGCCATTACTACCAGTGTACTGTACTCTTGCTTTGGCATCACTAGCATAATGTCTTGAGATGAAAGCTGATATTATTCAGCAGCACATTGCCACATACTGGCATGCTGTTAATGGTTTTTGCTGTATTCGATGTGTTAGTCCCTACTCCCCCTACATGTTGCGATTAATATGTGTATAGGCCTATAAAATGCGTCGCCAGCAGTGGGGCACTAGGGCCAGTGGCGGTTCTAGCCCTCCCTCCCAGATAAGGTTAGCATCCCCGGTTTAATGTGCATAACTCATTGACCAATGAGAAGTTTTATCGTCGATACCAGTATTGGTAAAAGCCATCTTGTTTAGCTGTGTTCAGAATGAAGCACAGCACCCTCAGATTTTATTTTTTTTTGGGGGGGGGGGCTAGAACTGCCACTGACTTGGGCACGTGACCCCTTGACTTCTAACTGGTTTCCTACGCAGCAAAAAACAGCACAGCGTATTCGCCTTATGCTAGGATATCCATAGTTTTTGTCACTGCTTATTGCATGAACCAAACTAATAATATTTTTTGCATGTCACCCTTGAATTATTTTCTCTTAGTTTCGTAAGTGCCCTCGCATTAAATTCTGGGGACGCCACTGCCTATAGAATGCAGTTTTGTACGTTGACGTATAACACAGAAACCCAGCGATTATCTTACTAGGCGCGCGAGGGCTGCTAGGGACTTGACGACTGCTTTGATGTTGCGAGCTTCGAACAGATCAACTGGCTGGAACAACTCGTCTTCAGGCACTCCGTACTGACGCATGCCCTTCTGTACCGCCGCCAAGTTCTCCATCAGCGCAAAGTTGCCGCCCTTCGTGTTAATCTTCTTCACGTACCCTGGTATCAGCTTATTCACCAACCTGCAACAACAGAAACGCGAAAAAGAGGACATTTAGACGTGACGGCGTATATTCCATCACACCGCAAAACACAGCAAGCGTTTAGGCCCTACCCAAACTCTCTAAACACTGTAAACAGACTGCAGTTTCAGTGTGATATGTCAAAATTTGAACCAGTTCGATCCCCCAACAGGTTAAATGAAGCGTGTAGCTCTTCGTAGGAAATCCGTCTCTCAGAGCGACGAAACTGAACTGACGACGTGACGTGGTTTAGTTTTGGACGAATTGACCAATGGGCAAGCAGTAATGCATCACAGTACGTACCGTCTATCCGCGTAGGTGTCTACGTGACCAAACCGTGTCAGTTCAGTACAGTTACGTCGCTCTGTACTCGCCTTTGAGCTATATTTCATGAATGGTCACTGCATGTCTGTAGCCTACGCGTACCTTATCAGAAAAAAAGATTACAGCTGCTATAGGCCTACATAGCAGCTTTAGTCTTTTTTCTGATAAGTAGGGTCCACAGTTTTCCGCGGGATTTCGAGCCGAGCCGCGGAATTTGCCATTTTCCGCGGAATTTTGATATTGCCGCGAAATTTTACAGAAGTTAAGAAATGACCGATGATTAGGACGATCATTGGCTTTAAACTAACTATATCATGGAGAAAAATCAAACTGAACTAAAACTGCGTCCTTACTAATAATTACCATCGTATAGCCTACGGCACAATCGTAAATTAACACAATGCGACTAGGCTAATTGACAAACTGCACTTTTGAAAACAAAAAGATCGATAATTTCCTTCGTTTGTTGCTAGCATAACTGAGCGCCATGCTAGCGTCCAATAACTGTTTTTTAAAACACAGAATAAAGCTTAGTTTATGCACAAACAGAAGGCCGCGGAATTTGGACAATTTTGCCGCGGTGAGCCGCAGAATTTTGCGAACTGGCCCCGGTGGCCCGCGGAATTTGGCAAAATTTACCGCGGAAAACTAGGCCCTACTGATAAGGTAGGCGTATCCGCATAGCCTACTGTTTTGTCATTTTTGATATTTACAGGTGGCAATCGTGTCCCACTCCCGTCATTCTAATCTTTATTAATTAGGCCCCTCGCGGTTGCCCATTAAAGCAATACAAATCAGACTTTATGGCCAGCTATAGCTAGGCCTATAAGTCTTATAGGGGCTGTTAAAATGGGCTGCAGTATCACACATACTTGCAGAGAATAACGCCGTCTTTGAGAACTTTCTCGAACGAATCTTTGCCGATCTTTTCGCCGATTACCGCCTCGATCCAGTCCAGGATTTCTTTCTTCTGATCCGCTTCGCTACTCTAACATGCCACAAATGATCCAAAACACAAATACTACCCGGAATGCAAAAATTGCTAAAATAAACTCACTATTTTCAGACGAGAATTTATTTTAAATATCGGCGAGACCGAGCTTCTTTCTTCGACCACTTACTGAACTTTAGATCTGCTGTTTTTCCGTCTTTAACTTATTGTCTTGTTGTTTTTCGTTGGCGACATTGTGCGTTCGCAAAAAAATTCTCACTGACAAATAGGTTACACACTGCATGTCAAAAGTGGGAAAGTCTAAGCGGAAATCTTCTACTAGCGAAAGTTCCTCGTACTTACCATATTGGTGGGAGTCTAATTAAAAAGCAGACAGTGGAAACGGGAAAAAAGAACGACGCTGTTGTAGAGTGCGCACGATCACTGCGTGAAAAGCTGCGGCGCAGGATAGCAGAGGGTGCCACTGCTCCAGTAAAGAGTGGAGTGGACGGAGCCTGTCAATCAATCATCACAAGCCACCTACACTCAAGCCGCTGTTGCTGCTGCAATCACGTTACCACGGCAACGTCCGTCTACACCTACAGGGTGGTCCGAAAAGCACGCTGGTTGCTGCGATGTTTTAGTAAGCCTCTAAGTCAAATACTTAGACCATACTACCGGTATATCGTTTTAAACCCATGCACTCACTTGAATTACTGGACAGCATTAAATCGATAAAAATTAACAGTTCAAATCCTATCAAAATACAGTAACCGTTTTGTCTTGAGGTGCGGACGCCACGGCGATCTTCAATAATCATATTTTAATGCACAAGCCTCCATTTAGGTCTACTGCTGGCTGCGCGAGTCATGAAATCTCAAAATCTGAGTACTTGATAAGATGTGGAGTATGTGGGACAAAACTCGGTTGCTTAGTGTTTTCTTGGTCCATCCTGTATTTATGTCTGCAGACAGACGGATGCCAGACACGGGTTGCTATAGCTGCCTGGCAGTATGGGGGCACTCGGGCACTAACTGGGCGGGATCCCGCGCTCCTGTATTGCCGGTAAATGTTCACGGCACTGCAGTCTTCCAGATCGTCTTACTTCACTACTTACAGTGCCGGGCAGTCAACTGCTGCAGTGCTGGCTAGCCTATATTTAGGTTATCGCACGCTCAAGTTCGCTTAATGCTTTATGCAATATACTCTGCTGCTCATCTACACTTTCAGACTTCACTTCAGTGAATTATTGCAGCTGTGTTTCGCTTCAAAACCGAGCGAAAAGCAATCAGTGACACTATGAATTTTCCAAGGGCCGAAATCAAGTGAACATATCATCATCATATATTAGTTTAATGTAAAGTTGACAAGCGCAACTCTCAAAGCAACGGCCTTTACTCTACAATGTGTCTCAAAAACCATCCCCAACATTTTCGATTGTAACTTGAACGATTAAAGGATTTTAATTTTTGGTAAGAATATTCCTGAGACAACTGGCCATCAAATCATTATGTAGTTTCCCACCTCACCCATCGTGTGTTTCTGCACTACCTGGGAAAATCAAAACTAACGAAATACTGCATTTTTACCTAAAGTGGTATTTTTTACTTACGCACAGAACACATTTTGTTTACATTTTTGACAATTTGGCTGACACTTTTTTCCAATTGTGTTTTTTTTCGGCTGCTGCAATGAAATTGATCGAAATGTTGGCCAATTGTGCAATCATAAACATGGAGACGATTTCTCCATTCATTGACAGCAATATCGATAACGTTACGCTCCAGACTAATCCAGACTTCACCAATCGCTTCTTGAATTCATAAACACTCCTTAACGTCATATAGTAAACACACTGCTGCACGACAGTCGAATCTTGTAATCGACTGGCTCTTGGGGACCACAGATCAAGATAGACGGAATTTATCGACGTTTTTATTATCATTTCAACGCATATTTTGCTTGGTCTGATTTCCCCAGGTAGTGCAGAAGCAGACACTGGGTGAGGTGGAAACTTAAACAATCATTTAATAGCCAGTTGTGTTAAAAATATGTATGCCAAAAATTATTGCAATCTGGTAATCATGCTTCAAGTTACGGTCAATAATGTTGGGGATGTTTTTTCACGTTTTTTGCATATTTCGCTTGGTTTTCTTTCTCGAGGTAGTGCAGAAGCAGACATTAGGTGAGGTGAAAAACTGAACGGCCATTTAATGGCAAGTTGTGTCAGAAATATTCACAACAAAAATTGAGAATCTGATAATTTTTGTTCAAGTTAGAATCAAAAATGTCCGGGATGTTTTTTGAGACACAGCGTAGATGCAGTCGTCAGCTGAAAGTGGTAGACTAGGGCTAGGCTATATGTATGGCGTGGTGCAGACTTGAAAACTTCTGGGAGCAATTTAGCCGGGTAATGTCGCAGTCACCACTCAACCCCAGACAAACTCGTATTTGCGTTTGCGCTGTTTGAAAGAGGATACAGTGGAGTGATGTCACCATCGCTTGATGGGAGAGGGCACGAAACTATAAGAGAAAATAATCTAAGGGTGAAGCACAGAAATACTATTGATTCGTGCAACAGAGTGAACTATATAATAGTGGTAGAATAGCCTATATACTCATGCAGGTCTTTTTACTAGCTCTGAATATCTGACTTCGTGCGGATTTTGTGGCCAAAAAGTTGAGGAGGCACGTGCCTCCGTTGCTGGCGACGCCAATGTCGGTATACATTACTGAATTTCCCACTACAAGATGCAAAGCTGCTATTGTCCGATGTGACGCATGTGCGTTAGCACTGATAACAATAATTTCATTGTTATGGCAGGCTGTCAGCGTTCCTATTGCCCATAACGTGTCAAGCGGGACGTAAAACTCTACTCACTCACGCACTGAGGTTCTGTGCAGCAAGAAGTCTGTTTACACGCAATGAACAGCTGAAGCATGTTGTCCATCACATATAGACTGTGTACAGCTGACAGCTTCCGTTCCCGCCGCCAGATAACAACCCAACCAAGCACACACCTGGTAATGTATTGCTGTTTATGCCATGCACAAACAGAAAACCGCTCCTTCCAGTAAATAGGACAAAGCAAATTATACTGGGCCGCTTGATGAAGGACTGCTAACTGCAGTGCACCTCCACTATTACTCAGACTATGTGCAAGGAAGCTCAAGCAAGTTGCTAACCTACTGTGTGTTCAGACCAACTTAGCCTCATGTCCTAAGTGGAACAAAAAAACGAGTAGTAGCTTGACTGGGAGAGGGGAGGAAAAGGGGGCTGAAGGTCTTGTGTCGATTATTTGGGGAAGGGGATTCAGCTGTTCATTAATTAAGGCAAAAGCAGCATACTTCGAACAAACACTTTTTGCTGCGAGTTGCATTAGCAGCTCCATAACGAGTAGGAATTGCAATCCCGGGATCTCAAATCCCGAAATCCCAGCCATTTTTGCCAATCTCAAATCCTGGGATTGGCAGCAAAAATTAGTTCAAATTGTATTTTTTGCATGCTAAATGATACACAGATAAAACTTACTTGTTACGTAATAAACCAGTCAAGCCATCAAACAGACATTCATTAGTCCAACAAAACAATTAACGATGCCAACAAATGCTGTGACAAACATGCTAGCCCTACACAGGTAAAATGAGCTGCAGTCCCGATATTCATCACATAAATGAGTATTATTTTCAACTGGCAGCCAAAAGTGAGCAGTAGTACTGTACTACAAGCCCTAACCATTATCACCAGGGTTGTACCAGAGGAATAATAATGGCCAAATAAGAATAATTTATACCATTATTTGATCAAATACAAATACATTATTCTGCCCACTGTTCAAGCTGAATAGAATACAAATAAAATATTTTGTACCAGGACTTGAAGCTGGATTGTATAGCATACTGTATAGCATCCTTGGATGCGTGGAAAGCATACAGCTATTCTTTTGTGAGACAGTTAAAACACGTTACAAAGTGCCTCTGAAGTCATGACCTAATGGTAGGATTAGTTTACGATACCAAGCAAGCTACCTAATACCCAATACTAATGGGTCCTGAATGATATATCAATACTGATATCAATACAATATCAATACTGACACTGGTACACAGTAAAGCACTGTACTCATTTTTTGACAAATTTATGCACATATGGCACTAGCTTACTTATACAATGGCGACCATGTATGTTGGCAACAAGATTTCTAAGCTGTATTGGGTATGACAGCCAATACTACTCAATACTGGAGAATATTGCACAATACCCAATTGTTAATATCATTCTAACCCTATCTAATGGTGCTAAAGAATCACATTTCTTTAAAAGAAATGTGATTATTATCATTATTATTATAAATAATGTATTGAGTACAATATTAGATCAGTAACCACATTCGGACATTTCCCATAAACCGACACTTATTTTTTCCACTGCAAGCTCAGTCTAATACAGCACTAGTTATCAGAGTATCTATTGTGTCAACGGGACATCTGATGCAGTCTGCTGTGGCTCAGCATCGGCTGCTGCTGCTGCAGCTGTAGCCAAGCTCTGTTCAATCAGTTCATATTTGTCCTTGAAATACTCAGCATACCACGCTATGTGAGCGTGTTTTTCGCCAACTGTCAAGTAAGGACTCTTTGACAAGCCGACGGCAACGAGTTCCATGAAATGTCGGACAGAACCGGATGTGGGGAATCGGTCATCGATCAAGGCTTCAATAAAAACGTGTTCGTGGAAACCAACTTTCGCCTCATCATCAAGTCCTGCAAACATTCACCAGAACCTATCAGCAATCAATCAATCAAAAAATAACCACTTACAAAAATGACCAGTGGTGTACAACAAACCTAAGAGCTAAAATAACATCTAAGATAATGTACAAAGTGTAAAAACTAGTCAGAGATAAAACGCTCATTAAAACAGCAATTAAAACAGTAATTAAAACAGTAAAACAGGACAGTGGCAGACTGTTCCACGCAGCCAATGCAGCGTAGGAAAACGCTCGTTGTCCAAACTTTAGTTGTGTGCGTAGTTGCTCATAGCGGAGACCGCTGCTGGACTGAAGTCATGTTTGTGATGTGACACTGGCTGTTTGTGTGACAATGTCAGTAAGATAAGATGGTGCTTGTGACATGTGAATTAAATGCATCAACAAACACAGTTTATAGGTGATGCGGTATTGCACTGGAAGCCAGTGTAATTGTTACGGCGTTCTTGTAACATGGTCATGAAAAGCGACAAGTCCCATCAATCTGGCTGCAGCGTTCTGAGCACGTTGGAGTAGTGCAATCGTTGATTTTGGCAAACCAGCTAGTATAGCATTGCAGTAGTCCAGTTTGCTCAGTACAAACGCCGACGTGAGAGTGGCTGTTAACTCCGGCCCAATTAGCTGTCGAAGCTGTTTAAGACGTCGGATGTGATAAAAGCAAGCACTGGCGACTTTGTTGACATGCCGTTGCATTAGGGATGTTAAATTCGTTTTTTTCCCAAATTCGAATTTCCACCTCTAAAATTCGGATTAAATTCGAACTTCGAACTTGTGGAGAAGCTTAAGCAATTTGCGTTTGATGTCTGCACTGTGAGGCGAGATGAAGGCCACAGCACGCACGCCACACGCTGAGAAGCAGTCTATCAACAGTGCAATCAGCCAGGACGTCAAGCCATGTCGCTGCTCTATTGTCATCGATTGATGTCTGCTCTGTGTCTGGGCCACCAAGATTTGTCACTTTGATAGCTTGCCAGGGACACAGTGCAAGACGGAGAGTAATTGAACGCTGCGGCGGTATGCAGGGAGGGGAGGGGAGGGAAGGGGTAAGCAAAGACGCGGCGAGCGTCGCTTGAATTGACGGCCGGCAGAGAACAAAGAAATGGTCACACAGTGCACCGCTGAAGCGCTCCACTTTCAAGGCAAAACCGTCTGTGTCTAATTAGTGATGCTTGGATTCGAATATCGAAGGGCTGAAAAACGAATATGAATTCAAACTTGAAATTCGAAGTTCACAAATCCGAACTTCGTTTAACAACCCTACGTTGCATTGTTAGCTCGGAGTTGAGCGTGACACCAAAGTCATGCACAGCATTGACTGGAGTGATGACGTCACTGCCAACTCGTAGAGACAATTTGTTGTTCACGATCTTCTTGAGACTTGCACGTGACCCACACCACATGAATTCTGTTGTCTTCATTCAGTTTCGGACGCCTAGATGCGCACCAGTCTCCAACATCAGTAGAAAGTCAGGGTTCCTACGCCTCCTGGAAAGTTCTTAAAAATTCCAGGACCTGGAAAGTAGTAGAAAAAGTATCCTTGAAAATCACACATTTTTTCATAGACTAAAATAAAAAAACAAGCAGCAACAGTATATCACTCAGTTTGTGTTGACTGTTGCTTACTTAAATACTGCATACAACAGTTCCAATTTTTTTCGGCTCGCATCATTCACTCAAATACTTACTTTTTTATGATATTTGAACATGAATAGGGTATGAAAAGGTCCTGGAAAATTTCTCATAAGAAAGTTTTCAACTGGAAATTATTGGAAAAGTCCTGGATTTTTTCTCAGTAAAAGAGTGGGAACCCTGGCAAGTATATCTACTTTAACACACTGCATCACTGCACTAATGAAACTGTTCTTAATCAAATAATATTCACAACACTACTGTTTGTAATTTGACACATACCTTATTCCTTCGAATATAAGGCGTCCATGAAAAGTGGCCCCACAGTTTTTCATTATTTCTATAATTTCCAGGATTTTCTGCCTGAAATTCTACAACACTCTGCATAATGACGATGCACATTTTATGCAGAAGACTTATTGTTGCTTACTTATAGCTATTAATATTTTCTTCATATCAAAATACAACTATTTTATTGGTTTCATTCTATACTGTGAAACAATAACTGCTTGTGTTTTTTTACTGAAGTCCAGTTTTATATTATTTGCCTTTAGCTAAAAAGGTATACTATATAGAACTTCTATATATTAGACCAGATCTCGCGTAACAATGATGCCAGATCAGCTGTTGCGTGATACTCAGCAAAAGAGAGTTGTCGTACCTTGTTCGTTGTCAATGGGGAACTTCCACAGTTTGCCCTCTACTGTCCATCGTATCATTTCTTCAAATGCATTGCTCGGAGGCAGGGCCACTGAACGTTCAGAATCTTCAGCTTCCAGTTTATCAAACAATGTTGAAGCAGGTTCACGCGGCTCTTCTGCAAAGCATCAGCAAAATGCAAACCGCTCACTATCTATGCTCACATAGACATGGAATTTATAGTGTGCCTCTCCACCTTCGGACTCCATGGCCCCATGTTCCATGTTTCACGTTCCAATGCAAGGCAGGGCAGCAGTGCCACCCCATACACTTAGGATCCATACACTTGGGATCATCAGTCATGCCTAGACAGTTCACAGCACGTACTGGGTACTGAAAGTCACGGCAGTAATAGCAAAGAACACAACTACTGCTGCTCACATGAATACTTCCTATACTGTGGGGCTCACTGAAGGATTCCATGGCAGTAACAAAAGCCATAATATCATTATTATTATGGTTGCTGAAAATAAGTGCATATATATCATATAATTATGTATTATGTGATACCTAACTTCTCTCTTACTTAATTGGATCACTGGGCCTATAGCGTCAGAATGGAAGAAATGATTTATTACACTGAACAACAGCATAAGTCCATCATACCTGCAGTCCGCTGTTCAGCTGAAAATATTCCTAGTGAAGGTCCGTGAAAAAGCTGTGCCACACCAGGCACTATCTCCCTGCATTCACATAGCAACTGTCAATCAACCTACAATAAACTGCATTTATACACGAGACAAATCTAGGGCAAACAGATCAAATTTCCTCAAGTCAGCATAAAGAAAACAAATTAAGCAGAAAATCAGCGCAAACCCCACCGAGAATAATGATGCTACCTGGTACACACCACAGACTCAATACACATCTGTGTGCGTATGATCTGGACCCAGATTGAGACAAGAAATTTGAGCAAAGCTCATGAAACGCGCGAAAGCCTATAGCAGTTCCTGTTCGCAGGTAATCTTAGTCTATCTCCATCCATTTCGTCGTAATTCACTCTTTTACAGCCCAAAATCGCCCAAAAATCACGTTAAATCAATATTTTTAGGGTTCAAGGTCATTCAAGATTATCGATGTAGACATTCGTAAGAAGCTCCTCATCAGTGCTTGTTATGATAAGCAGCATGGCTGTGCCTATCTGCAACTATTTACACGCTAGACAAGCACAGAGTATAAATCACCACTTTTTACAGGGGTACCTCT
>Ga0056128_1007595_pt1 | contig 13679 bp, 5 predicted proteins | sample WorMetLIZISLAND2_FD_71113 | JGI IMG/M metagenome (GOLD analysis project Ga0056128, IMG submission 71113) | Marine gutless worms symbiont microbial communities from Max Planck institute for Marine Microbiology, Germany - Olavius geniculatus... ... | reverse complement strand
TTGTGGCTGCGGCGTAGATTTCAAGAGTGAATTGCGTCAAAATGGATAGAGTTAAATCAAGACAACCTGCGAATAGGAACTGCTAAGGCTGTCGCGCGTCTCATGAGCTTTGCTCAAATTGCTTGTTATTCAACGTTATAAACAGTTTTCCTGCCACGTCTTCAAGGACGTTTAACGTTTTTAAAAATTTTGGGGGGGAACGTTTTTTACATCCATGCAAAGCATAACCGGCATATTTTGCAACGCATCCTGCAGTGAGTATAATTATATGTACATTGTAGCCTTAATTTGTAATACTGTGCGACTGATTGCAGGGAAAATTACGTTACGGAACGTTATTCCTACGGCGCTATTGTGGTTCTTTTAGTGTTCACACAAACCGATATTAACAAATTTTTCTAAACTAGCCGCGATTTTCGCGGCGGCGGCGGCTTAGCAAAATCACGGCGCGGCGGCGGCGGCTAAGTCGGCGGTATAGGGTGTAATCGAAAACCAACGTCACCGGACGTCAAAAACCGCCAAAATAACGTATACTTTCCGTGAAGGTTTACTTACGGTTACCCCTCACGCAGTGACCGGTCAGCCGGCTCGGACGCGTCGGGTTTGCTTCGCCCACTACACACTAGTGCAGTAAGCACAGGACGACCGCACACATGTCAGCACATCATGGCGTGTCGCTGTTACCTGACGAAGTGTTGGTTGACCTGACAGCGGATGTCGTCAGCAGCAGCAGCAGCATCTCCGCGTTGTCGACGTCTACCTCGCCGTACGGCCGCCGTCAGTGGATCCCTCGACGAGATCTCGGCTTCCAGTCTGTCCACCAGGTGTCGCTCCTGTGCACGCTTGTAGTCCCACAGTCCCAGCTCACGCATGCGTCGTTCGATCTCACGCTCACGCTCGAAATCACCCGCTCTGGCCAGCGCGCCGTCGGACGTCGACCGCACCGGCACTATGCGTGTTTCGTCGTTCTGTGCATCACTAGTAGTTCCATCACTATTCGACTTCGGGTGGTACTCGACGACCGGAAATCCGTTGACTGTAATGCTCGGCACTCGACGGTACTCGATCGAAGATCGGGATGTCCCCGAAATATTGTTGTTAAGTGCGTCACTATTAAATCTTTTTTCTTCGATATTCGCAACACTGTCTATGGATATTGCGGGAAGACTTTCTTCATCGAAAAATTTCGATAAGCCTGCCGTGCATCCGTTACTTAGGGTTCGAATATCACCGTTTTGCATCGCCCCATCACTGGTTCGCTTGTTATCCGTAGTTCCTGACTGAGGCTTAGCCAATGCAGCTTTACCAGCGGCATTTTTAGCATCAGTTGAATAGTTCTGGCAATCATAGTCTTTACGGCCTGTCATATGGTTAGAAGTTGTGTCCGATGTGTCAACTCTCAGAGGTAGTGTGCCGTTTGAGGAGACACGCAAGTCAAGCTTGTCGTCGGATCGGAACGACAAATCGCCGACACTTCGCGACGCCGTACGACTCAGAGCCGCTTTCGTGGGTTCCGGCGATTTCCGGCGGCGACATCTGACTTCGCTGTGCTCACACGTCGACTGAGTCGAAGAGCCGTTGGTTTCGACGGCACTGTGTCGAACAGGTGCGTTGCGTATGCGCCGGTGTCGATTAGTATTGATATTTTCATCGATACCGGCGCAGATTCTGCCAGGTTGAGCCATCAGTCAGTCATCAATTATTGATAACGCACAATCTCTGCACGGTTTTATAGACTCGACTAAAAACTCACTCGTCGCAGTTGATCAAGACAGATTTCGACGTACACGATGATCTGCAACCAAAAAATTAACTATCGTTGTGACTTTAATGTGTAGGCTATGTCTTAATAAAACCACGGAAGCGATCACAGATCTCAAACCTCCACCGAGAATTTTGTGGAAAATAAAATGCACATAATACAGCTGCAGACATCGTATTATCATGTCTTTCCTAATTTTTTTGAATCCGAATTCAGGAACCCTTGATGTCATTTTCAACCTGATCGACACCAACACTTGCATGACCACTCTACCGTCCATACCTCCGTAAAATTTCGTCAAAATCCCTTCATAACTTGATAAGTTACACCGACAGTAATAGCCTATGGTCACTTCAAACAACATGTCTCTGCTAATGGAAAAAAATTCTGTATAATTTAAGCCATAGAATATGCATAACAATCTGAATCGTCGCTCAAATGTTAGCACGGTCTCGCACGTCAAAGCCAATCCGTCCACACATTTTAGCAGTATCGGTTTGTAAATGCTTGAGTAGGCTAATTCAACTGACAAAAATTGACTCTCCCGAAAACTGTACCTATTTTGTCGCTTCTCTTGTCTGAGGTAATTAAAACGTCCACCATTATGCTTTCGTACAACATCCTATGATTTTTGACCAAAGAGGGGGAGAAAGAGCTTCAAATGTTTCAAATGGAAGGGTTTCACCACGCCATGGTTTTAAAATAAATTAAACTCAAAACGAAACTAAATCACTTGCACAACAAATAAAAAAACAATTACCTAACATTTATGACTGCGGTCGCTGTGTATTTTTTGACTACAAACACAAATAGGCCCCTAGTAGCTTCGTTAAGACTTCGTTAAACTTTTTGAAAACTTTTTCCTTACGCTGTACAAAACATCATACTGCTCTGGTATGCCGCGCTAACTTAATTTATACGGTTCAGTTCGGTTAACCAACGCTCCTTCAAAAGCGAAGCAGGTCTTTCTGTCGGCAATCATGGTTCCCTATTGTTAGTCAGTCGAGTATGGTCATACACAAAGATAAATAGATAATAATGTACGTCTGTTCCCACGGCTACGACGCATTGTGCCCAATCGGCTAAGTCACGCGACTTTTTGTCGCACACACCTGCCGCTATGCGGTACGCTGTACTGCAGTAGCGTAAGTAAATAAACAGAAATTATGATGCTAATAATCCAGATAATCATTCAAATATAACCCAGCTTTACAGGTAATTGTAATTACGGCCGAAGGCTAGGATATCTGGTCAACAGCAGATCAGACCAGTGATCCGTTACTTGGCCTTTTCCGGCCCCGGTCAATGACCCGTGACTCAAAGACTCTACATTACTCTACATTATGAATAGCTCTAACACCGAAAGCATACGCGTTATAAGTGTATTATAGACATTCTGGAATGTGCTTCCATTCACAGTAGTTGCAACGAGATGTATATGACAGGTCGATTTATAAGGCGTATAAATTGCAGGAAAGCACATTGGATAATAGACCCCCATATTTGTCACTATGTAAATATGCTGCATAACACCTTAGATAATATTGTTACATGCATTTAACGAAAAACTGAAAATATGTCACAATAGAAATACATAGGCCTAGATAAAATTATGTCGGCTTAAAACAAGCGGCCAGAACTCTCAAACCTCCTTCGAGAATGGTGCTGCCAGCTGGCGAACGCAACGGAGTCTCAGTTTACGTTTTATCTCGTAATGCTAAAGAATTCTGGAGGATCCAGAATCCACAAAGAAATCCGCCCAGATTGTCATATAAAATTAGCCGATTCCTTCTGGGACCATGCCGCAGACATTCCAGAAAAATTTATCTAAATCCAATCATAATTTGTCGGAAAGTTATCTTGCAAACAAAAAGACCGAACCAAAACATTATTAACCTCGTCGTCGATGGAGTTAAGAAAAAACAGCGTGTCGTGTCGTGTCGCTGTGACTTGCGTTGGTAATCAGTTTTAACGAAATCACGTTCAGTACACCTACGTCTGCCTCAAATGTCCAACCAACAAAGGAAATCAGACACCACGGAACAAATTATTAGACATGGGAAAATACGGCTACCATCACGTACGGGTGGGTAGATTATAAGCGGTCACGATTTGTTGAGTCAGGCGGTCATGAACGTAACTTGACGCGTGTTAGTAGGAGGTAAGCCGATTCGTGGTCTAACTGGCCAACCATGATTCCATGCACCCGCTGTAGCCTGTTTCCTGCTAAGACCGGAAACGGTCGTCTTGGATGAACAGTCCACGTTCCGCATTTTACCGATATTTTATAGTATTCAAGTTGCTTTTTAATGACAACAGCGATCGAGTGCGAAAAACGCCAACACGGATGGGTGCAGTTTGCATGTACGTGACGGCTCGCCATAGCCGGGGGAAGCCATAGCCAATGACCGCCACAGTTAAGGTTAGGGTTAGGGTTAGGACCCCACATTCCTATAGGCTTCCCATAGAATCCCCGCTTGAGGAAAGGGGTGGCCGTAGGGGGTCGAGGGGGTCGCCGATGGTACGAATGGCTAGCTCCGCCACACTTTCCTATAGGCTACTAAGGTTAGGGTTAAGGTTAGGGCAAGGGCTAGTGGGGTCCTAACCCTAATCGTAACCCTAATTATGGCGGACCCTGGCTATGGCTATGGCATTGTGGCTATGGCAGCCCTTGGCTATGGCGAGCCGCAATCCTTTGCACAGCCGTTCGTCACGCCGCGTCGTGCTTAATCCTGCACCGAATGAAGTCACCCAATATGCCGCTTGTCCGAAAGAGATTTCAATATGAACGAGTGGTCGTATTTACTGTTCTTTTCATACCACCAAACATCTAGTTTCTGTGCTGAGTTAGTTAAGGCGCTTGTCTAATTTGACGGACTTTTTACTGTTATTCCGCCGAGTTGTCCATGCTTGGTTTATTCAGCTTTTTTATTTAGCCTATGTGCTACCATAATGTATCATGGTGAATAGAGTTAAATAGGCCTATTTAATGACAGGCTGCGATGAGCTTTATACTTCGCGCACAGCAGATGCGTCAAGTGACAAGCGCGCGTCGGTATTGGCGTTTCGTAGATCGGCCACAGGGTGAAGATATCGACCGTCGACTACATGGCGTGCAACAGTTGGCGCCAGATGCAGCAACATTGATGAGTTTTGTCATCTGTCTTGACGCTTTAACTCAAGCATACCCCGTGAAAAAATTAAAGGTCTTCACCGGAATCCACCGCGGAGCTACGGAGCGTCACCTGCCATGTGGGATCACACAGTCATCAAGCGCAAATGAACGCGCTCCGCATTAACCCAGCCGGACAGACCGGTACTCGACTTATATACATAACCCGAGCGGACGGAAAGCTGAGTTGGTCTTCGTGTTGGATACCGAAATGGTTTACATGTCGGCAGTCACTTATATAAGTAGTAACCACTTGATAGCAACCCGACCGAGAGTCAAACCCACTACCTCACGATCATAAGTCTGGCACACTACTGCTACGCCGCCAAGGCCCGGACAAAAGTACGCAATACCTTCGTAGAATATGTGTATATAGTGTGTATGCAGTTTTGTGTCGGTAGTTCCATGTTAACTCAGCGATCCCTTCGTGGGAGGGCGCAATGAGCACCAGCGAAAGATTGGACAATTCACATAAACAGTGCACAGTGCACACAGCGCGTGAAATGTAGGTAACGTTATTTGAAAGGAACACTCATGTGACTCATACTAAGTTTAAGCTAGCACTGTATTAGTCAGCGGCGCGTGACAAAATTTGCATCGTAATATATACTTTATTTCGCATCAAAGCAGCACAAACTGATAATAAAAGAGAAAAAAGAAATACACACACATACTGTACAGTTAAAACACCTACAACCTAATATATAACCTTATAGTAATGTTTGCATGCTGTCATCTAACTGCTACAGATAACAGGATGCTTATTAGGTCTATTATTATCCAATGGCACCATCTGTAATTACCCCATCCATATGACTTTCGTTTCTTTAGCACAGATATGCTGACCAGTGTCAAATTAATTTAATTGTTGTTATTATAAAAGCTGTCATTACTTCACAAATTTGTTCTCGTACAAGTTGCAGTGTGTAGACGCGTCGTTTATAGGCCAACTGATCGTAGTCGCCTGCTGTTAGTAGGCTAACCGCGCATGCGCCAGTGCCGCTTTACTTTCGCTTAATTCTTAAATCATAAGACGCAGGTTTACAGCCAACAAAATGTCATGACTATGATGTTATAAAATACAGATAGGCGTATACGACGACGCCCCGTGGGCTACAAAAACGTTAGAACTTTCACTTGGCAACGACGCGACTACAGGTGCTGCAGGCCGCAAACACAAGCCTACGGGACAGAATAATTATTCAGCGTGGACTCTAGTTTATGCCGAAAAACTTTTTCTGCGGAGACATGCTAAGATTCTTTAAAAAGGACACATCAAACTACTGCAAGTGATGCTTGTAGAATCGCATGGATTTGTTACCTTGTAGCAAGCTAGGCTGACGCCCCGTAAAAATGTTTCGACGGCCGCCTACTGCCAGTGGATTAACATACGGCTTCTATAGCTGTGTATCGAAATGTTTTATGTGCAATCCAAATCTCATTTAACATGTGTCTAAATCCGGCTGTGAAAATATTCTAAATACTCTGGCTCAAGTGCCACTTGGTGCTGAGAGCAGTGACGATTGTATTACGTTGTACGTACATGCTTGGGCTGACATTAATAATTGCCACTTATCATCTTGTTACCGCTACTGGAATATAGCGTCTTGAAGTAGTTTCAGGTGGCTAACCGTGGCTGTACTTATATCGGACAAATAGCGCAAAAAATGTTTGTTATGGAATTAAAACATTGCTAAAACTATTTTAGCGAAACTAAAACGAGAGAAATGTGGAATTATAGTGCTGCGACGTAAGAAATCAAGATTCGGTCGACTAATGGCAGAGATAGGGTGATACCAGAAACAGCAAAAAGGTAAATCGTGAACTAAAATGGGTGGGAGACAACTAAAACGAAAAGTGAACAAAAAGTAAACCGTACGCACTAAGCAAAATGAGCACAGAAAAATCTAGAGAGTGCCTGCAAAAGTCTTCGGAAAAAATTATGTAATTTTTCTATAGATCCAGACTGTCATTACAGACACATTCCCAGAGTAGTCCTGTGGGCTAAGCACACGCAGAAAGATAACTTTTCAAATAAGCAGCAAAATGCGCTGTTTTTGCGTTGTATATCCTCACGGCTTGTGCGATAGCTTAAGATTCTTCAAGTTGTGAAAAACCTAACGTGCATTATAAACCGAGTATAATATAATATAATAATAATAATAATATTACTAGGCCTACAGTCATCGGAGAAACTGTCCTCGGATAGCGTGAGCCTTGTCGGCGAATGTCTTCGACATTAGCGATCCTTCAACCAGAAATCATCATAATCATCATCGTCGGCATCGTCGTTTATTACGCCAGCAATACAGCACATCATATGCCGAGTTTTTCAGCACTTGCAGGACTCAAACTAACCTTGTTGAGAATTCCTCCACGCAGTAGACGTGAACTGTTACAGTCGGCTATAGCAGCTAGTCTCTGCGTTTATACGCCTCTGATTTAGTCACGACACATATGGCGCCATAGAGAAGTGCGTTGATTGATTGGCTGATATGACATAATGTAATTATAGACTACGCCAAGTGTGCGTGCTTTATACGTGTTTTTTGCTGAACACGCCCGCTTAACCTTTCGATAAAAAACCTTCACGTATATACAGTGCACCTTGGCATTTTGTCGGACCATACAAATACGTACATGTATACGCCTGATCCAAGTAATAACCAGTTATTACATGAAGTGGCTCGAGAGGTTGTGACCACTCTAACTCCCATAGCCTAATATCCACTACTAGCGGCTTCGTTTCTGGACCTACGGATTGGCAGTACAAGAATGTAAACAAGAACAGATGATGGCGTCGAGTGCCGCGTGCCGACTGTTCTTCTAGTTACCATTGTATATAATGGACAAAAAACTGCTTCAACTCAAAGCAACGTGTATACTACGTGATTCGGTTCTTATTTGCAGTAGACGAGTGCTCGTGAAATAGAAAACTTTAATCAAACGATTATAGGCATTATACGCAACATTAGTTAGGCTACTCAATACTTTGCACATGCCGTTACCTTAATGATCCTAACTTATCTTAAATTTTATTTTACCCTGCATCCTGGTGAATGTATTGAATGGGTTTCAAAAAGTGAAGCTACATAACATATACAACACGATAAAGAACTGCACTTGAAAGCTGGCAGACGAGCAGTCGGTTTAATCTAGAACGTAAACTATAAAGAACTTGAATGTTTTAAATGGAGAAACTGAAATAAAAGTACACTAGTGGAAAATAAACATACCACTGCTGACTGTGGTTCAGCTGGTCATGTCGATTAGACGGTCCGACGGATGGCGTGAACACGGTCAGTCTAAGAGAGACAGGCGTAACGGTTTGAGTACTGTAGCGATGCTGAAGGGCACTCGACGTGGAAGCCTACTAGAAACGCCTTCAGCGTCAACAGACCACCATGCGCACTGACTGTAACATGACCGAGCGATGTCTCACGCGCGCAGTAGATTTTAGCAACGTGACATTCACGGCGCGTTCGCACCGCAGCCCGAGTTACGAGTGCCGCTCAACATATGTTCGAACTAGATACCGCACTGCTCGATTGGATAAGCGAGTACGCAGTACGAGTTATACCACTCCAGACAGTGCGGTATCGTAATTAAACTAGGCTTTGATGGCTTATCAGGCACGACTGCAGCTTAAAAGTTGAGAAAACAGTGCCAGCGTGAGCTAAGTGTAATTTAACACACAACACATTTAATACACGACAATTTATACACAGTACAACTGTGGTATAGTTTATAATGTGCGTCTTGTTCGCCATATTGTATGCGCGAGTACGAACTCGCGTTCAACAACATACGTAAACGCCAAAATAAAACACGTTAAAATAGCTGCACATTTTATTCAGAACAAAAAAATAGATTGTCCGCAGTAAACGTATTCTACTGTCAAACTTGTTTACGTACACTAAAAACGTCAAAATGCGCACGCATTTAAGAAATACGTATAAATGATACACATTTTCAAATATTGGCACAAACAAATAAACAAATAAAACTTAATTGTAAACTTAAGTAAAAATTGAATTATGCAGAGGCTTACATGACGAAATTTGTTGTACGGCATTAATATCAGCCTTTTTAAGGCACGGACGACTAAACAGTTTGAGATTTTTAAAAAACGGTTGTCATACTTTAACGGTTTTTACAGGCCTACTATAGGCTACAGTGTTTGCTGTATACTCTTTGTAAAGACGGATTGTAAACGCGGCTTTAACTACCGCAGCCCGCTGTGTATAATGAATGACTCGTGTCTGCCGCATTCCGATGTTAACAACGTAGCAACGGCGATGACGACGTGAATTCATGCATTTGCACAAAAAACCGCGCCATTGTCAATTCTGTGCGTAGAAGTCTAACGAAACATAATGCAATGCTTCGGGGTGGAGCATAAAACAGTGAAACATACTTCGAGCAATCGGACACTTTCGGCTGACAGTGGCGGTTCAATAGTTCAACAAGAAATTGTTGGGAACTAAGACCAAGTGGCTTGATCAGCCACTGTAGGAAGCTGAAGTGGGGTCGTGGTTGAGTGAGCCATTGGATGACTACTGCTAACGATAGGTGCACTTAGAGTAGAAACTGGAATAACCGGAAATGTATTGGGTAGCTGAAGTAAGTAATATGGATGGTCGTCCATTAATTCAACCACAGCATTAAACTAACCACATATACTAGTTTAAAAACATTTTATTTAGTATTTTTGAACTAACTAAGTAAACTACATCATTACGACCAATTAATTCGTTTCTGTGGTCTCAAAAGTGCTTCACGAAGATTTTTGATGGGATTTTCAATTCACGTTTTTTTAAATAAAAAAAATTGAGCGAAACAAAAAAACGTAAAAAAGTAAAAAAAAACGTGACAAGAATAAAAAATGTAAAAAACGTTTTTTTACATCTATGCTTTAAACTTGTATGTCGCTGCGTTTAGAAATGTAAACAGAATAGCAATAAGTCTAATTTAATTATTTTTATTGTGCGAATATTGTCTTTGATGCAATGATGCCAGTAAAACTAAAATTTTCTGCAACAGCAATGTACTAACGGTATTATCTGCATCTGCTAAGATTTGCATGTTCGCAGTTATGTAGCCCTATGTGTCAAATCAGCTTAATTGCAAAGTTAGCAAGTAGCATAGATAGATCAAGCTTCAAGTTCAGTATTACAATGCTGCCAATTCTATGCCAGTATGCCTGTCTTGTCAATCAACGTCCTTGAATAGACTTATTCATGAGGTTTACTATAGATAAATATAAACCGTACTTGCGCTTGTTAGTAAAACTTGACCTCTGTGCATTGTGTCGACTGTTATGGACTGCTAATGAGTAATCAAGTGCTTAGTGCTGTCTGTCAATTTGATTGTTTGATCGGTGTTAGTCAACGTCCAGTGACGTTGCTAGTCTGCATATCCTGCGAAGGCTGAACGGACGGCTCGACGTGTTTGCGCAGCATGCGTCTGACGCCCGCCTGGAACTCGCGATACTTGGCGGCGTAGACGAAAGGGTTGATGCAACTGCTAGCAAGCACCATAATCATGGTGAGATTGTACACCAAACTCGAGAAAATGTCGGCAGTGTAGCCGATCACGCCGATGAGTGTCAGAAAGTCGTAGATCTGCAATCAGTGTACAGCGTGCAATAAAATAATAATGTGTCTTAAAGGAGTACCCAAATTTGAGGTCTCTGTACAAAAGACTTCTTGAGTCCAGAAGGTCAAAACTCCTAAACTCAATTAGTTAAAACGTAGAGTTTATGCTAAAAATTTCACACGCAGGTTGTTTGAATCTGTTTTTAGTTATTTCTGCGCAATTCACTTTAAAACGTGCGCCGCAGCCGAAAATTGCAAAAAAAAACACTAAAACAAGCAGACTTTATAGTTAGCAATCACTAACATAGTCGAATGCCTTCTTTATTTGATGTTATTTGTCGTATTAGGCCTACTTGCCAAAAATTATTAAATTTAGTAGAGATTTGACGAAATTCCGATAAAAACAATTTTTTTCTGGGACATGGTGTTTTGAATGGTTTACAATACATGTACTTGTCCGCAGACGGTTACCCATAAGTACACCAGCCGCGGCGCAGCTGCAGGATATCTTCGTTGACTGAATCCAACGCTTTAGCCACTACAGACCAAGCCATTTTTTGTTTCCAGTAAAATTAATTCAAATTATGTCTATGGAAATGCAAACAAAATTCTGTCAGTGCGTTTTATATACACTTTTTGAAGAATAGCATTAGCGTGTAAAAGTCAAACTCGTACCGAGAGAATAATCTGGTAGCCTATACGGTGTTGCACGGCGTCTGAAGTTTTATCACTATAGCGGTTCTAGGCCGAACTGCCCGATGCGAATATAGACACTACCTAAAAAGCTTCGCTGAATAACCAACCATGATATGTGCTGTCAGTGTTGTTACCTTGGTGCGTAAGGTGTGGACAATGCGAGAATAGCAGAAAATCATCAGTGCTAGCGGCAGGAAATAACAAACAATAGCTCCGCAGATCACTATCATCGCAACAAGATTGGGAGTTGCACCCCACGGTAGACAAACTCCGTCGACGACGTCGGTCGAGATAGATGACATTGTGACATAGTACGCGGGGATGACCACCCAGATCGCCAGCACGACTGAAACGCGAACTGTGCGCTTTTTGGCGTTTCGCTACAATCAGAACACTTCAATCCATAGATGTTAAAAACATTGATTTGCAAATAAAAAAACCTAATAAACCTGTTTTTTCACTTTCAGAAAAAAAACATTATAAAAACATGCATAAAAACATAAAACTGCAGATGTTTCTAATCGCTACTTTATTGTCATTATACACGCAAACAATATCTAACTCAAATAATTAAAAACGAAAACCTACCATTTGTAAAAACTAAAAACCGGAATGTACTGAATGCAAAATCAAAAACAGCTGAACGCAATTTGCCCATAAGAAATACATCATATTTGTAATTTTGTATGTTTATGTTTTAACAAGAACAAAAAAACACGACACTAAAAACAAAAAACATTTTTAAAAATTTTTAAAAACATAAAAAAATAAAAAAACATTTAAAAAACATAAAAAACATGTTTTTCAAACTTATATAAAAACATTAAAAAATGTTTTTACATCTATGCTTCAATCAAATAACTAGAAACATACGACGTCTGCCACCGCCGATGAACTTCATATGCGGCGGTCCCCTTTTTGACATTTTGAGCTAAAATTAGCAAACTGTTTACTCCTGTTCTAGAAAACGTTTACACCAATTTTATTTTTTGTAATTTTAGTTTTCTTTGGGTTTTCCAGTTAGGAAACAGACGAACAGGCAAGACTCTGGATGCGGTTTTATAGGATGGTCGCAGACAGTCAACCGTATCACTCTAATAATCGTAAAATGGTGTAAATTTTCAAGTATTAATCTAACCCTGATCTTAACTATGCCCGTTAATCACGCAGCGGCAACGCTATCAAGTTGATCGTTACGCGAACGTAAAGGTACTGATAGGTACTAAAGGTCTGATACTTAATACAGCGCCGATGGGCCCCTGATATGAGTCGAGATTGGTGACTTCACAATATCTGATGTGGTCAAGTGACACAGCTCTGATAGGCATGCGCTAATAATACCGCTGTATATTATGCCGCGCTAGCGAACAATAATACCCTGTTTACACGATGAAGCAAAGATAAAGCAATTCGAAATACACGTGCACGACGTGTGCTCTAAGTTTGCTTCATGTTGGCTTCAACGTGTTGTAAACAGGGTATAAGATGTGCGGTGCAGCCAGTAGACATACCACCAACCTGATCAGCCACACTGTCTTTGCTTCATATCCATTACTCATTTCCCATCCCGCTGACGGTAGGAAGCCGAGTTTACCTGAGCACGCAGTAGATTATCAACGTACGATGGTCAGATCGTAAAAGATCGATGATAGTAAAACGGCACACTTACGTTGTACCACATGGGGTAGATGACAGCGAAGTAACGCTCGAATGCCGTGATGAGAATTCCGTAGGTCGACGTATTCAGCAAAGCCCAGAGTGGGACTCTCGTTAGCCACGCACGACAAACGAACTGATCATAGATGCTGTTACGTGACATTCGAGTGATGACATCCATTTCGACAACGTACGTCAGTAGCGTCAAGAATGATGCAGACATGTCTATGACGCTCTGATTTACAATCAGAAGGTTCATTGCCTGAACAAACAACAACGAAGCTTAAAGCACGGGGCTTCAGCCGTGTTCTGGCAAACGATAATCACGTGCTTCAACAATACTTAAGCATATCGATCAAACGAGCATGCACTCAGTGCAACACAAGAACAAAAACACACAATAAAACTGTTATTTCTAAGCGCATTTGCACTAAAAAGATTTATAATAAAAAATGTTGTACAAAGACAGCCAACGATTTTAAACATCACGAGACTTAATTTGCATAACGTTTGTCTGTTTTTGATGTTTAACCATCCGCGCATCTCTTCTGTTTAAAAGCGATAAATTTGGGACAAGTTTGGTGTCGTTGATTAGTGTTATTGTAAGTGTTTTATGAAAACGGAAACTGATCTCTGAAACAGTCAAGTCGCGATGACTGTGGGGAAGAATGTAGGCGTCAGACTACCAGAGATAACCCTGAGATCGATGACTGGCCGAAGCACCATGACACAACCCGCGACGTCGGCAGTGGTGAGGCTACCGAACGGAAACATCGCCAGCATCTCCTCAGTATCG
>Ga0056128_1007592_pt1 | contig 13682 bp, 12 predicted proteins | sample WorMetLIZISLAND2_FD_71113 | JGI IMG/M metagenome (GOLD analysis project Ga0056128, IMG submission 71113) | Marine gutless worms symbiont microbial communities from Max Planck institute for Marine Microbiology, Germany - Olavius geniculatus... ... | reverse complement strand
TTTAATACATATATTAACTGCTTTTAACTAATTTTAACCATGTATGGCACTGAATGGCCTATTTTGTGCTGATGTGCCGTTAAGAAACTACTCACTCACTCACTATTTGTAAAGAATTTATGCAAGTACAGCAATTCTTGAGCAGTCTTCCTTACTTAGTTTGTATGAAGGTAACTTTGCCTTGTTGGTCCCATCCATGAGTTTTGCTTTGGTATTTCTGGGCTTGGCAACTAGAGTGTTAGTTTTTTTTGTGTGGGGGAAGAAGCAGGGGCATTAAGCTGAAAATTTGTGTGTCGAACTAAATTCGAAATATTATGCTTAGAAGTTGTTGTATTAGTGATTCTTTTTTTATACGAAATTCATCAGGCATGGTCATTGGCTTTTGGAGTAACAGCTGCATTTGGTTGGTGTGTGATTCTTTGCATGTGAATTTGAACAGTGGATGTGAAAGTACAGTTGATGACCCAAAATTCTTTTGATTTACTGTGTGATGAATATTGAGTCAGTTCAACGGTTGCAGTTAGATGGTGCTTAATAACGAGTTGTGTTACGTGACAGGATGCAATTCCAATGATAAACAAGCTGACCTACGAGCCTCGCTTTGAGAAGGCAATGAAGTACGTCTTCAGCAAGACACTGATCTGTCGCAGCATGGAAGTCGCAACTCAGATCGCTCGTACACAGAACCTTGACTGCATCACTCTTGATGGTCTGATACCGAACACATTTCTTTCTATTTCGCTATGCATTATACACTCGTGTTCCAAAAAAACTGTGCTAGTATTATTTTTTGAATAACTCTATGAAACATTGGCCGATCATAATAATTTTTGGCGTGCAACATAATGAAGAGACTTGATGTGAATGACTAGTTCTGCCCATCTCACCTTAATACTGTTGCTGCATTACTTTGTGAAATGCAGAAGTTGTAGTTTGCACGTGTACAACAACAAATTCATAATAGATAGCTCAGTTACTGTTTTAAGATTGTGTTCACTGCAGACGACAATCAGTTGATAGTAGTGTAGAGTTAATAGTAGGCCAGCTTGGCCTGACCAGTGGGCCATCCTTACAGTCGTCCCTTTTTGCAAAAACTTTTTAAAAAAACAAAACCCCAAAAACCCACCTGGCTTGGCTTTTTTACAAAAAAACAACAGTTTTTTGCAACCCTGCAGCACTTCTGTGCTATTTGTAGTAAACAAGTCTTCAATCGGCATAGTCTGATGTATTGTACAGGTGATCAGGTAAGTCGTCGTGGAGCGCTGACGGGCGGTTACTATGACACTCGTAAGTCCCGGCTGGACCTGCAGAAAGGCAAGACAGAGACGCAGCGTGGACTGCAGCTGGATGAGCGAGACTATGAGAACCACAAGGCCAAACTGCTCAATATCCTTTCTGCCCTCTGATCACCGCGGTTTTTATATTGCACTTGTGTTTTGTTGTTTCATTTGTCCATATCTGGTTTTTTTCTGAATTTTGTGTTTTATTGTGTGTTTATACCGGGTGGCACTATAAAAACGTTCCAAAATTTGCCTAAATATAACGGCGTATACTTTATTTAGATAAATTTCAACGCAAATGATGAGCCGCTTGCAAAAGTTGCTTTATGGCGTGTGACGCTATTTTGTTTGTATCACGGCTAATACAAAAGTGTTTTAGGCGAAAATTCCTACACATATTTGGAGATGTTTGGTCGTTATATATGTGCTTTTGCACTAGTTTATTTCGACCAATCGGCTGAATAATGCGTGCAAATATTCCAGACGTTTTTTTTATGTTTTTTTTTGTGCCACTCGGTATGTGTGCATTGCCTGGAAAAGCCGTCCCCGAAATGATTTATACTGTTTTGGGTGGGTCATTAAACCGTACTCACTCACTCACTCACTTCTGTTGTGGCCTTTCTATTGGGTGCATAATGTCATGCATTCTGGATGCGATGTGCTTTCTGAGTCAGTTTATGCCTCTGAACTGAAAGAAACCATTATACCTTGTGTTGTCCATCCTTCCGGTTGTGTTGCTGTTTCCCAAACAATAGTTGATGGTATAGGTACATTTTTATTTTGGGGGAAGTGAAGGGGGAGGTTGGATCATGGTTCTAAATCCCACCCTGTTGTAATGCTCAGCTGAATTTGATGCCATTTGATGCTTTGATACTGTTTTTTTGAGAGTTAATGAGAGCAACAGTAGAAGGGAAAAATGCGTTTCAAAAAGGTGAATACTAAAGCTATTTTGGAAACAATGCTTATAGGAAAAGTACACTGTGTCTCAAAAAAACGTCCCCGACATTTTCGACTGTAACATGAATGAAAAAACGTCAATAAATTCCATCTATCTCTGGGCCCCAACAGCCAGTCTCTTACAAGGTTTGACTGTCATGCTGCAGTGTATCTACCAGATAAAGTTTAGGAATGTTAGTGTAGTCAAGAAGCGACTGGTACAGCCTGGATTGGTCTGGAGCAGAACATTATCGATACTGCTGTCAATGAATGCAGAAAGCGTCTCCTTGCCTGTGTTCATATAGTGGGCCAACACTTCAAGCAGTTTTACGGCAGGCAGTTAAAAAATGGACAACTGAATGAAATGTCAGCCAAAGTGTCAGAAATGTGAACAAAATGTGTTTTTACGCATTATGTCAATTAAGTAATCATATCGCATTGGATGAAGAAGTGATATTTCAGTTGTGTTTTCCCTAGGTAGTGCAGAAGCATGCATTGGGTGAGGTGGAAAACTGAATGGTCATTTGATGGCAAGTTGTGTCGGGAATATTCGTACCAAAAATTATCAAAATCTCATAATTGGTTGTAAAGTTACAGTCAAAAATGTCGGGGATGTTTTTTTGAGACACAGTGTAGTTTTAGAGTTTGTAAATAGGTGGCAGGTGACTGAGTCAGTAGGCTGGTACTCAGTGTGTTAAAACTGAGGTTGAATTGCTTTTTTTAAAACTATTTTTATTTAAGTGTTTGTGGATGTCGCATTCTAACATAAGCAGGCAAGAAATGAGACGGATTGCTATTGATAGTTCAGGAATGTTCTTTGCAGTTTAGAAATTTTATGTATTTGAATTTGTTATGTCATACACGATGATCAGTTTGTCACCTTGACATGAATCTGTTGACGCTTAGAAGGTGAAATCAATCAACTTGTGAGTGAAATGCAGCGCACCGAGACCAGGAACAGCAAGAACAAGTGAGACCTGTGCACTTTGTAATTAATTAATGCACAAATCAGTTTGGATTATTGGGGCTTGAGTAGAGCATGCATGACTTGGTGGTGTCATGGTAGCGTGTTGGACTACGGCTAGTAATTGTGAGGTCGCTGGTTTGACTCACAGCACTCCTTCATGGCTGGGCAACTGCAAGGTAACAACCCTGTTGTTCGTAAGTTGCTCACACACATGTAAAGGTAAAAAGGTAAAGGCCATCAATTTGTATAGCGCATCATTGCAAACACACCTCTAATGCGCTTTTCGTCACTAACCAGAGCCGCCTGCCGCAGCGGCCGGCTAGGCAACCCCAGTCAGCTGTACCTTCCGTAACCCATGTAAATGAGTTACTACTCATTTTACCGTCCCACGGAGGGTAAAAGGAGATAAGCACCCTGCCTATAACCTTTGTGGGGTATGGTATCCTTTACTAAGTTACGTAAGTGCGTCAACAGGACCAGTGTGGTGAGCTATGTACTGTACTGCAAGGTGTATGGTATTTATTATGGGGCCGTCCTTCCTAGAAGGAGGCCCCATCATGTGTTGATCCTGTTCGTCTGTCTGTCTGTCTGTCCCGTGCCTCCACCTAGAGGGAAAACGAAAAGGCCTACGAATACCAAACTTGGTAAGAAGGGGCTTTGGGACGCCAGCACCCCGTGGACCAATTTCAAGGTCAAGGGGTCAGAGGTCAAGGTCACGGCGGCTAATTGCGTTGTTGGCGAAAAATCCCCATAACTTCACCGCCTGTTGTCCAGTCAACTTGATATTTGGCAGGTGGCGTAAGGATCCCTTGCCGCCTTGCACAGGCCTAGAAAGCCCCAAAACAGCACGCATGTACTCAACTGCAAGGACGGCCCCATAGCAGATGGCCCCTCTATGGCCGCACCCTCTTGTTTTATATGCATAACGTAGGCTTTTTCCTTGGTATCACTGGCCAGTCCTGTGCCCCACTGATCTGATGCTTTATTTATGAGTTTTGCTGATCTACTCAGTACACTGTTTTGCTAAAGCTAATTGTATTTGTGTGTAGTGTAAAATAAAACTTTCTACTCGACTGTGTCATTTCCATTTTTATAGCCTCACCATTGTCGGCCCATGTTGGACGAGTTATTTGACTTCTGTGTTGAAGCCAATAGTTTTGAAGGGTATTCGACCTATAATAAATCTCAACCAAATAATTTCTCTGGACATGTTCGAGTCAGCTACCGTAACCTATGGCAGACACACAAAAATTAATTGCTTCCGCAGAAATTGTTGTACATGTTTTTGTATTGTTTTCAGTCAGTAGCTTGCACGGCTGACATGTGCAGGGATATCTATGACAAAATGAGAGCTGACCTGCGCCTTAGCAAGGAAGAGGCGCAAAGAATTGAAACATCAAGAGCACCAAAAGTAAATACAATACTTGTTTATTACTTTGCTTTTACCCAATATGTCGAGCATTAATGATCATACAGTGTACAGCCTCTTTTGTTTTAACATATGTGCATTGATATGCAGTGTGCACTTTATTGAATTTTGTTTTTTTTTTTCAATTTTATAGTTTTGTGAAGCATAACAGTAGTAGTAACAGCGAGCAACTATAAACAGGAATAACTGGAAAAATTGAAAGCATGCTAATTATACTGTGTTTGTAGTAGAGCTGTCAAAGCGTTAATTTTTTAACGCATTATTTAATGCACCCCAGGTCTGTTAAGAGGGAGAGTAAGGGGTAAGTTACCCTGGGCCCAGCGACGTTTGGGGGGCTCCGCCTGTAGAGTATACGAAGTTAGAAACATTATTTTTAAACGTATAATCAACAATAACTGATGTGATAGCTAGCATAAAAGTCTATTAATTTGTCGTTGGAATAATTATTTGTTTACAGTAGTGATGAATGGCAACTGCAGTTTAGTTACTTAAATTCATTCGATTGTCAAATAACCACAATTTAACGGAATTTTAAACTTTTCCTTCACAGAATTTAGAAGATTTAAATAAATTAACATAAATTTACGTTTGTGCGTTAATTTTTTTAACGCGCGTTATTTTTTTAACGCACGTTAATTTATTAATGCATTAAAGCGTACCTCAGCAAGTTTAAATACGTATTTCATTTTAAATAAAACGTACCAGATATATTGACAGTGTCATAGGTGTATCTTTTGGATTTCAAGGTAGGGTAAGTCAAGATTTTCTTGGACAGCAGTGTGGCAGAGCTATGTGTTGCATCAGGTGCTGTCGTTTTAGCTTATATGTCCCCTTCATGTCGGACTACGTGTCTATAGCACCTCCTGCATTGCCTGGAAAGGCCATCTCCAAAATGACGTATACTGTGTCAAGCGCGACGTTAAACCCTACTCACTCACTCACTCCATAGCATCTCTGGTTTTGGTTCAACACTGTGTACATCAAGTGTCACAGTAGCAGAGCTTGTGTTGCGGTGAAATACAGTTTACAATACGTTGTTTTATAGGAGCGTAGTTTGGCGAGTCTGCAAGCGAGCCTCGAGTCGATGAATGCATCGGAGCAGTCGTTGAAGGCAGAGCTCGGCACGGCGCTGTTATCGACTCTGTCTTCTGATGACCAACACGAGGTCGACCGGCTCAACGACGAGATTCAAGAACTCACCTCGAAGAACCGCAGGGCCCTGGAGGAACGAATCAAGGTTTCGGATTACACATAACATCATTCTCAGCTGCTTGAATGTTGTACTCAGTTGATGAGTTCTGTTATGTTGTTATTGTACTTTTAGCATCAGCTTTTATTAAAGTTACGTGGTTGATTTTTCACATTTTTCGCATACAAAATATTCCCAAATGTGTCATATATACCGGTGCCTGTGACAGTGGATTGGTTCGAGCTGGGTCCAGTATTCGGAAGAAATTGCCATAATTATTGTAATTATTCATTTTCTACTACCTAAATTAGAGCCGTCAAATTAACGCGTTAACGCGATGAAGAATTAGTGCGCATTAAAAATATAAACGCCTGTTAAAAAATTAATGCACGTACGTAAATTCACTGAATTGCGTGAAGCAGGAGTTCCAGTATTTCACTAAACCCATGGTTATTTCACGATTAAATAATATTCATGTAGTTCAAAATTGTTTTGTTGTTGTACTACTGTCACGGTCTTGTGACACAGGCACGAGTTCTTATGTCGTCATTCCAGTCACCCTCTTGATGTAGTCCATCTATAATATCAGCAATATAACATTGCGTTTATTAACGCGTTAACTCGTGTGTTAAAAAAATTAACGCCTCAGCAGCATTGATTCAAATGAAAGCAATGCAACATTTCGGTTCGCTTTCATCAAAAATGCATCGAACTTCTTATCACTCAAGTGGTGACAAGCTAATGCAGCAGCAGATTTTGCATGAGTTGACTTTGCCTGAAATGGTTAAGTGCTGGACCTGCCATGCCTGTCGTGATGTATTAATCTTGTCTGCCTTCTAGAACAGGTCAATGTTGGTTTTGCACACCTGCGATTTGTTGTTTCTGATAACAGTGAATTCATATTCAGTTAATGTCTGGTAGAGTTTAATTAACATTTTTTGGTGGTAGTGGTGGTATTATTGATAGTTGTAGTAGTAAGCTAGTAAGTAAAGTGTAAATTTATATAATGCATGCTCAAAAAGATCTCTAATGCGCTTAATACATTTTGTTATCAATATTTCGCAAAAATGTATGTCTTCAGCTGACGTTTGAAAGTATCGAAACTCAGTTCTGGGTCACGAAGACTGTCTGGCAGCGAATTCCAAGTCGACGGGCCTGCCACAGAAAAGTGCCGACGACCGAAACTGTTCAGTCGATAGCACGGTACGACTAACTTCCACTGAGTGGCAGAACGCAGATGTTGACGGCCAGTGACTTCTGCTGTGGCTGCACAACTGTCCATCAAGTACGGCGGAGCAGTTCCATGGAGACATCGATATATGAGCACTGCGAACTTAAATCGTACTCGATCGATGACATCAAGCCAGTGGAGCTCATCATGCATTAATCGCGACAAACCACTGTCGTACGTCCGAGTGTCAGTGACGACGCGGGCAGCTGAATTCATCACTCTCTGCAACTTGTCTGTTATGACAGTGGCGTTGTCGCAGTGGCAGCTCGAACTGAGTCGACTTTGTCCTTGAAATATATGGCAAACTCGTCAGCAGTCTTGCTACCAGTCTCCTCGGTTACTGCTTTACCCAGTACTGCGTGTAGTGTATGCTACAGCTTCTGTGAGTTGCCACTGTTTGCTGAGATCGTGGTGTGCCAGAAAATGCTACGTTTGGCTTCGTAAAATTCACGCATGGCCTTCAGCTTTGTTCGCCCAAACTTGCTTGTCCGCATCAGTTCGTTTGCGCCTAAAGCGTCTCTCGGCTGTTCTAGCTTTACGACGAGCATCGCGGCACTCGGCGTCGAACCATGGCGTAGCTGCCCTCGGCCTGCGACACATCGTGACCACAGTAGTAGTAGTAATAGTAGTATTGGCAGCAGCAGCAGCAGCAGCAGCAGTAAGAATACTAGTAGTAGTCATTGTTGTAGTACCTGTAGTAGTAGTTTTAGCAGTAGTTTGTCATATGTTGTAGTTGGAGACGGAGAAGAATCGACTGGAGATGCTACTGAACAACAATCTGCTCAAGAAGCAGGAACAGCTGCAGCAGGAGCTGACCGAGATGAAGGGAGAGGATCGCAAACAGAAGCTGGATATGTTGGAGTCGGAACTCAAGTCTGTTGGAGATCGGCTCAGCTACGTGCACCGACAGTTTAGTGGTGAACACACTTTGTCCATCACTGCTACCATTTCTGCTGCTGCTCAGCGATGTTAACAAGGCCAGAACATGGCAAAAATCAAAACAGTTGAACAAGAATGAGACCAAAAGAAATTTTCGAAAATGAGAACAAGACCAACAACTATGAGAAGGAGAACAGTGTAGCAGTAAAGTTTAACATGTAAAGTTCAACATAGCAGTCGGCATAAACTGATTTTCGGTTAGAAAAATGTCTTATAGGGTGTTTACACGATCAAGCAAACATCGAGCAAACATAGAGCTGGCTCAAGCAGGCCTATCTGATCACATGTTATATAGGCCTTCCAATTACAACATGCCTGCCCTCTTAAATTAGCATGCTAATTACCATAGAACGTCTAGCTAGCTGTTCCATGTTTGCTCGATCGTGTAAACACCCTATAACTGTGAAAATTGATATTGACAATAAATAAGTATGTAAGTAGCAAGATCTTGATGCTTGAGTCAACAGTTATAACATTGGAAGCAATTATAGTACTTTTTGCATTCCAAGGCCGTTAGACCAAGATGATGAGAATGAGAACGAGACTTTTAAATTTGGCCTCAAGAACTCAACATATCTGCTACTTCTGTGTTTTTATTCATTATGTTTATATATGCATATGTAAGTACTAGTAGTTTGTTATTGTAAGTTAGTTTTTTCATTAGGTTGTTTGTTTTTTTTTGTCGTTGACTATCTTCATCAGTACCAACTCAAGTGATTGCCTAGGTGACGTATAATGTGTTGAGCGGGATGTAAAACTCTCCTCACTGACTCACTCAGTTTTTTTATATATATTTTTCTTTATGCTGAACCCACTAAAGTAATTTTTTTGGAATTACTCATTTCACTCCCTCAGCCTGTGGTCTGTCTGTCTTTATGTATATCATCATTATGTAAGTTTGGGCTGCATGATGCCAGTTTTGTTGCTTTCATGGGCAAGTGAAGATATTGGATATTAGACTCAGGGCTATGACCGTGCTTCCTGAATATTATCGTTAGCTATGAGCATTGCAAGGTTTCTCAGCTGTCGGATTAAGCTGGCAACATTATTCTCTATGACTGGAAGTCTTGTGGTGGGACGGTGTGAATCAGTTATGCAAAGTATGTTTGCCTGTTTGTTGTTTGCATGTGGCATATTCAGTTGTTCTTGTGATTACTCGCTGGGTTAATGGTAATATGATCAGGACATTCTGTATTTATTTATTTATTGCTTGCCCGTTGATGTGGAACTCACTGCCGGAACATTTCTGCGATCGTGTTTGCACAAACTGTGTCTTTTGGATGCTTACTTGCAACATTTTTTTCCGAGTATTAGTGTGCATTCCGTTGAGGTCTGGCACTGATGCTCTGTACTCCTTAACTCCTCAAATTCGTCAGTGTCAAACCTTGGCTACATTCAGACGTCACTTAAAGACCCACTACTTTCAGTCAGCCTTTTCTGCCACCTAGCGTCCATCATCCTCTACGCCCTGATTCTTTCTGAGACCTAAGGCGCTTTATAAATCATTCACTTACTTACTTACTTACTTGAAAGGTTGATAGGTGTGTATACTGTAAGACCAATCGCCGAGTCATGGACTACGGAGCCATATGTGTTTACCTGCCGCTTGACATGTGAATGTGCCCCACTTTAACTCCAACCAAGCAGGCCTACCTACCCCAGCGGGATGGAAGGCTGAGGTTGACACTGGTGGTTTGTCATATACTGTGAGCCAGACTCACTATACTTCTGTAGTGTATTTTTCTTGTGTGCAGTGTGTGTTTGTTGCTTATTGTTGTCAGAGCTTGATGTAAGCATTGAGAACATGAACAAGGAGCATCGTAAGGCAGTCAAGGAGTTGGACGAGGCAAAGAAGGAAGAGAAATCGCAGCAAGAGAAGCTGGACGAAGAAGCCAAAGAACTGGAGAAGATGTCCAACAAACAGATCATGCTTACCAAGAAGGTCGCCTTTTTAGTACATACATTGATATCGTTGAAATTGTGACTTGTGCCTCTGAAGTCAGTCGACATACTGGCGCTATAAAATTTGTTTATTGTTACTATTATTATTATTAATACTAATAAGTCATATAACTTCATTAAATCAAATTGCAGACTTTGTTTAGTGTATTGTAAATGTTTTGGCAACCACTACTGACTTTTGAAATACCATCCACCAGGTGTCGCTGCAGTGGACAGTAAGTAGTTGTAGACATGAGGAGGTTAGTAGGACAGTCATTCCAAGAAGGCAGCAGCAGTTTGTTGAAGCTTCAACAGTAAACTAGATATAATTTAGAATTTGTGAAATTCATTCCGTTTATTAGGTTTCCTCTCTGTTGTGTTCCATTTTTTCTGACATCTAATTGACTGATGGCTAACAGGTTTTGTATTGCATTGATTTAGCATTTTGCTGAATTGTGCAGATTTGCCAACTACCCAGTGCATTAGAAACTTTTAGTGTCTCTGAAATATACAGAGTTATTGATTGATTGATAGCATGATATCAGCATGTCTTTTAATATCTTGCAGCGCCTGAAGTGGCAGTGTGGCCCATGTAGTAGTTAAAAATTAGACCGCACAGTTTTCATTTCTTAGGATGAAGGAATATCCGTCGTCATACCACTGAGTGTTAGTACTCCGACGATGTTGAAGATTTTGAATCATTTGCATTTTATTTGATCATATACTTCTCTGTCTGTCTTGGCAGGTAATTTGCAAGCGACCTTGAGCAATTTGCAAATAATAATACGGTTTATTGTGTATGGCACCCAGTGGCTGGATTGGCATAATACATTATACATACATACATACAAAGACAACACACTAATACTTACAATATATACAATGCAATAAAAAAAATAGTCAAGCATAAAAGAATGAATTAAAAACATAGCAGTTGTAGTCATGGTCGCAGTAATAAACAGTTATATACAGAATGTTATTACAGAGATTATCTGATGTGACACACAGACACTCGAAACGCTGCCAGCTAGAACTTGAAAAAAAGAAATACCTGGCCTAATCAAAATGTTCCAAACAATAAGGAATGAAAGAATTTCGAAATTTATTAGTTCTAGCTGGCAACGGTTCAAATGTCTTGGTGCGGCGCAGTCGGTCTGTCACTGAAGAGTCGCGTTTGTCCGGCAGCAGATAGTACAAACAAGACTTAACGCAGGACGCTGCACCGGAAGAACCGCTCAGTGAGCTGAGCACGCTGTGCCTTGAGCGTGTCCAGACCAGCCAGCATCAGTGATATCTCATAATTGCTGTGCGCAAATATTATCATCATCGCCCCTCGCTGTACCGGACATGCGTACTCGAGCACCGGTCGTACAACTGTCTTGTATGGTCTGCATGGTTTGGTCAGTTCAGCTTCCCACACTCAGCAAGATGGGAAGTTAGTAGTAAGCTTACGGGCTACGGGTGAAAGCTTAGTGTGGCTGATTGTGCATCGGATAGTCGCATAGTGGACTGCGGTATTGTTAGCTCATGCCAGTCTGCTGCCACTTGCCCCCCCGGACATTGTAAAACGCTTCTGGTCATGTGGCTGACTCGTGTAAGAACTTAAGAAGTGCCATAGCAAGTAGCGGACCTTTACTTTTGTTGTTCTGTGATTGTTTTAGCGAGACGAATGTACACGCAAGATCAGAGAGCTCGGTTCGTTGCCGAGTGAATTTGAGAAGTACCAAGGTCTTGGAATCAAACAGGTGATTGGTCACATATGCTCGGCATTTGCTGAGTAACATTTTCAGTTAACATTTACCATAGGTTTGAGTTGTTATCTGTGTCGGTATTAACTCCATTTTTACATTTTTTTCATTATTTGTTGCTATTTCATTATATGTTTTTGGTGATGGGCAGGATTGCTGATTGATTTACGAGATCGCTGAAGATGTTACATGCACAGTGTCACTTTTTATGCTAAACTGTTTAGGTTTATTTTCATGCTGTTTTCTTACCACCGTCAACAGTTTCACAAATTTCATTAGATTCAGGTCAAATGTTTTGTGCTGCCTTGATCGCTGCCATGAATTGGGATTTCAGTGGATCGTAAAAAGTCATTTAATTGAATTTTTTGTTTTAGTTTCATTTTGCATTGTATAGTACTGTGTTATGTATGCAGCTGTTTCACAAGTTGGAAGAGTGCAACATGGAGCTGAAGAAATACAGCCACGTGAACAAGAAGGCTCTCGACCAGTTTGTGAACTTCTCCGATCAGAAAGAGAAGCTGATAAAGAGAAAAGATGAACTCGACCGTGCTGATCAGGTCTTGCAACTTTTTCACGCTCATTCACTTCTTTGCTATTTGGCTCACTTTTTTCTCACAATATTCGCAGCCTGTTGCGTGTTGCCATATGCTATAAACATGATGAATCCTCTTAACTCTGAGGTTCTTTTCACTTGGGTTGACACTTCAGCGAAGGGTCACTTGGCTCCATATTGTATTTGTATGATTTTGACATGCGGCCCTATGCACGGCCGTGAATTATTCACCCACGTTTGTCTTGTCTACTTTTTGCCCACCCTGCCCCACTTGTGTGTAATAAGTAACTTGATTTCAGATTTCCTATGCTTGTCTCGTTTTGTTGTTCTGTGATTGTTTTAGCAAGACGAATGTATGCGCAAGATCAGAGAGCTCGGTTCGTTGCCGAGTGAATTTGACTTTTTTAACTTAGCCTGTTTTACTGTTCGAAGAAGTTTCATTGTCTGCTTATTGTTCAAAGAAGTTCCGTACTTGTTGTTAGTTTATGCAGTGAAGAGCATAAACTATCAATGTCATGCGGCCTTCAAAATGTGTTTGTTGAGCAAACCCGAGTATATAAAAGTTTTGAACTGCAGTAATTAGTTAGTAGTTACTAGAGCTGTTGAAGCGTTAATTTTTTTAATGCATTAACCCACTGCGTTAATTTTCTTAACGCATTAATTAACGTGTTGTTAATGCACCCAGGCCTGTCGAGATGGAGAGTGGGGGGTAAGCTGCCTCAGGCCCCACAATGTTTGGCAGGCCCTGCCTGTAGAATATAGAAAGTTAGACACACATTTTTAAATGTATAATCATCAGTAACTGACGTCATAGCTAGCACAGAAATCTTTTAGCCTGTCATCGGTCGGAATTTTATTTACAGTAGTGATGGAACGGAAACTACAGTTTAGTTACTTGAATTCATTTGATTGTCAAATAACCGCAGTTTAACGGAATATTTCTACTTTTCCTTTGGAGAATTTAGTAAATTGACATAAATTTACATATGTGCATTAATTTTTTAACACGTGTTAATTTATTAACGCAATTACGCGTTAATTAATGCATTAACTTGACAGCTCTAGTAGTTACACATCCCCTGGTATAACAAGCCACAGGTCTGCTTCATGCGCTGAATAGGTCTTATACACTAACAGGTGATGAGCACAAACAATGTTACTGGTGTTTTTGCCGAACTGATAGCATGTCATTCACCGAGGGTCATTTTCCAACAAGATTTAAGAAGGCACAGATAACACCACTACTGAAGCATCAAGGCTTGGATAAGGATAAACCTGAAAACTACCGACTGATCTCAAATTTGAATACAATCTCTAAAGTCTTGGAGCGAGCGTTTTTGTCCAGAGTGAAGGCACACATCACAACCAGCGCTAACTTCAATCAGGCACAGTCTGCATACCGTCAAAACTTCTCGACTGAGACTGCACTGCTTGCAACACTTAATGATATTTACCGAGCTATTGATGAG
>Ga0056128_1007589_pt1 | contig 13687 bp, 17 predicted proteins | sample WorMetLIZISLAND2_FD_71113 | JGI IMG/M metagenome (GOLD analysis project Ga0056128, IMG submission 71113) | Marine gutless worms symbiont microbial communities from Max Planck institute for Marine Microbiology, Germany - Olavius geniculatus... ... | reverse complement strand
TTAATTTCATATATTTATGAAGCTCAAATCGACATATTATATATGCGAAGTTAAATGTCTAATTTAAATCTACAGAAATTGCGTGAGTGAGTTTGACCATGGCCATGGACCTTTAACTAAGTTGCTGATCTATTAAGAACTTAGGAAGATCTCAGGAAATTCGGAGAAAAATTTATAGGAATTGTGAAAACTGTGCTTCAGGCATGGCATTTTGCAAAAACTTGCTGTTGAAATAGTTATGCATGTATGTTAGACAGAGTTTTATAAAATTGATTAACTGTGATGCTTCTGATTATGATGATATTATCTGGTTAGTTGGAGTAATTCGGTATTGCTGTGTTCATGACAACTAGGTGAAAGCATTTTTTGCTCTTGGTCCGGTTGTCACAGCTGGTCACATTAACGGTTTTGCAAAATATTTATCTGATGCTGTAGTTGAAGAGAAGGTCAGCATTAATGTTGTTATTTACATTTATTTTATTTTTAACTAGAAATTTGGGGTAGTGCCACAAAGGTAACCATGTGTCTGATGTCTCACTCCGTCACAGACTCAGTGGTCTATCCACCTATGGGCTCAACGGCCATGAATAGGGAGATAAGTACCCCACCTACGCTACAGTGGGGTATGGCCCCTTTACCTTTACCTTATTATAAAATTGAACCCACGTCCTGTCGTGTGAAAGTTTCCCAGCGATTGGCCAATGGAGCTCGGAGATATTGTGATGAGAGAAAAATTAACGCCAGCAAAATATGAGCCCGCCGGGAAACTGCAAGTTCTGGTGGACTAAAAATAAAAATTTAGGGCAGAGCTCAGCTCTTTTGGCATGTGTCACTGAGCTATTTGGTTTCATATCTTGGTGTTTTATAAATTTATACTCTTATCTTTGTTTCATGCTAACCGTGTTGCTTGTCGTTACTTTAGTTAATGTAAAGTTGGATAGAAATGCAGTGAGTATGCTCAGAATTGTGGTCTGCGTCTGAAAGGCAGAAAGAAAAAGGTGCATTTTACAGAATTACTGGGGTCACAAGTCAGCTTGTTGATTATGGGGGGCAGATTACATTATGTGGCATGTGGGGCGTAAAGCTAAATCAGACTGGGTATGAAAGTTGAACGTCTGTGGAGACCGAGGGAACAAGACAGACTGGTGATCCGAGAGACTTGTGGGATTGCATCAGAGTGAATATGTAAAGAGTTGCCCATTCTATGCGGATGCTAAGGATGGGGATGAGGGTCATTTTTGAGCGGAGAGTTAAAATTAAGGTGGAACCAACTAAAGGTAAAAAAGGTAAAGGTTGTCAATTTGTACAGCGCATCGTCGCGAGCATGCGCACGCCTCTAATGCGCTTTCGTCACTAACCAGAGCCGCCTGCCGCACGGCCACCGTGTGCAGCCTGCGGACACAGGCTGGCGCAGCGGCCGGCTAGGCAACCCCAGTCAGCTGTACCAAGGTCACCACCTTCCGTAACTCATGTAATCCAGGATTTGCCTGCAGAATGGACTTTAAAATGGTGTGTTGTTACAGATTTTATTTCAGTTGTTTGGAGTTCGTGAGTTTTTTCCCAGTAACTCAGTTGTCCGGGCTCTGGCGTCGCACCTGTGCAATCTTTACTTTGCTAGTTACCTGTGTGAGAATTTTGTCTTTCTCATCAGCGGCTTTGACGAGCATCAAATGAACCTTGTGAGTATTGTTTTTATGGTGCTGCCACAACAGCGAGTAGCTGGTGTTATTTTGGTTTTATCACTTGTATAAGTTTGAATTTATTTATGTTTATTAGTTGTTTTTTGCTGTTGATTGCGTGATTAAAAAGACTTTAGATTTGTGTTTGGCTGTGGCCAGTTCCAAATCAGAACACATTTCTGCATCATTAGAGAGGTTCTTTTGTATGCCACTGTCAATTTTTATCTCTGCCAAGGTGAACGTCGTGAACATTGGAGGAGATTAAGAGATTGGTTGTTTTGTCCGTCGTTCTGTGTGTGTGTGTAGGTGTGTGAGGGTGTGTTTGTGTGTGTACATGATGACTCATCATCATCTCCACATGTCATACACAAGCATACATTAGGACAGACAACACGTCCTGATGTCTGCACACCTTATTAGTTGTAGTTGTAGGGGTAGTAGTAGTAGTAGTACTAGTAGTAGTCATTGTTGTCGTCATCGTCGTAATGTTTAAATTACTTCACTTGGTGGAGATATGCACTCTTACGAGCACCTTCTAGTTTCTTCTGTTTTAGAGGGAATTAAACCCACTTCTGCATTTTTATGGCTGATTCGGAATTCAGAATGAATGGATTACGATGAGGTCTGTGAATGTGAGGAGTGGCCCAAGGAACAGTTTCTTAGATTTGGTGTTAAGTCAGTCTGGAATTCAGAATCATATTGGAAGGATGTGGAAATAAAAAAAAGTCTTGGAGGTTGTGTAACTGCTTCTAATTGCTATTAAGACCATGCAGATGTGTTCATAGCAGCTAGCAAAATAGAAGTAAGTAAGTATGTAAGTAAAGTGTAAATTTGTATTGCGCATACTCGAAAAAATCTCTAATACGCTTAATATATTTCATCATTAATATTTCACAAAAACAGTATGGCTTTACCTGATGTTTGAAAGTGTCAAGACTCAGTTCTGGGTCACGAAGGCTGTTGGGCAGCGAATTCCAAGTCGACGGGCCCGCCACAGAAAAGCGCTGACGACTGAAACTGTTTGGTCGACGGCGCGGTATGACCAACTTCCGCTGAGTGGCAGACCGCAGATGTTAACGATCAGTGCCATCTGCTGTTAGCATGCAACTGTCTGTATGGCGGAGCAGATCTATGGAGTCATCAATACATGAGCATTTTTTTTTGAAAACAGATCACATACCAAGGTCCTAAATAGGATTATATAACAAAATGTGCTTTGTATTTGGTGTCAAATAGACATCTTCTGTGTGATTATATATTTTAAATCGCAGAAATGTCATTGTGCAGAGTCGCCTGCCGGTTTATTTTTCACACACTCCGGCCGGAACGTCTGTTCAAAACATGGTCCACTTTGCTCAGGTATTTAATTTCTGCTGGAAATTTGAATGCTGTTTGTGAAACATTAGCATCTGGTGTTAGGTAATCTGCTTACATGTTTGCCGTTGGCTGTGATAAAATGTAACACTTTACTTTTGTCCATATCTTTGCTAATTATTGACCGATTTTCAACATTCTTCTACTGGCACGCTCTGTGAACAGTTTGCAATAATGTGATTAATATATATCCCACTGCACCATAAGTGCATTTCTACACTACCTTGCGAAATGTAAATGTAAGGAAAAACTAATGACAAGAAGAAGAAGAAGAAATTTACTTGGCTCAAACAAAAATACATTTAGTTGATAACAACTGAGCCAGGTTGCCAGAAAACCATACTGGTCAACAAAGCTGGCCACCTAAACACATACAATTTTTGTTTTAATTATCTAAACTAAACCTACTGAACATAAAAAAGACTACTAAGCTACTAACTACTAAATACATTTTATCAGACAATAACAAACATTTAGGTAAACGAAAAAAACACTTTAGCCCAATGTTGCGGTGAATGATCTAGACTAGATCTAGACTGATCTAGACACTAGACTGTGTTAGACCCACACAGTTTATTATCATACAGATTATTCACCGCAATGTTGCTCTGAAGTGTTTTTTGTCATTTACCAAAATGTTAGTTTGTTATTATCATTTTATATGTATATTTCATTTATATTTCACAAGGCAGTGTAGAGACGTATTTATGGGATGGTGGGATATATAATAATCACATTGTTGCAAATTGTCTGCAGAGTGTGCCAGTGAAAAAATTTTGAAACTCGGTCAATAATTGTCATATATAATATGTTAATTTTTTTGGTGTTTCTTTGTTTATATGATAACTCGTGAACAGCTGATGATAATTAGCTTGATGAAACTTTGCATCTGGAGCATATACCGTGACAACCCCTGTTAAGAGCAGAGGTTTACGAGTTACCATGGTAACAGAGAAACAGAAAACAAGAAGCCCAGCTGTCGCTAGGATAGCCAACTGTACTGGTTGTCAGTGACCTTTAAGGTCATCCAAGGTCGACGATTTACATTTCGTCTGAATGGGCGTATGCCACTTCATATTAGTGATTAATAGTAACCTAGGTCCTATCTCGCACCGTTTAGCCACAATGGCGTGTACTGGCCTTCAGGGTCATCTAAGGTCGATGATTTGCAGATAATTTGAGACCCATTATGCAACTTCTTTTTAGTGATCAATAGTGACCTTGGCCCTGTCTTGCACAGTTTCCAAGATATGGCCAGTTTTCCATTGAATATGACATTTTTCCTACCCTCTCCCTCCATTCAGCCCCCAATTTGAATATGTTGTCCTTTTACCAGATGGCTGAAATTTCTCTTGCCCGAGTTCAACACACATGGCTAATTATTCGTGTAAAAAGTTTTCCTCTACGACCTACCTGTTAGCCAGGGTACATTCATTACAGACGGACAGACAGACGGACGACAGCCATGCCAGTAGCTCGACTGTTACTTAAGTACGGTCGGCTAAAAACTTAGTGATGACGCTGAAGAATACCACTGTTGGTGCTGTGGACAGGAATAATTATAATAAATTGTGGTCATTTGTTATTTGCAGATGGCCAAGTCAAATCTGTGTCAAGCATACAATTATGGATCTTCCAAAAAGAACTACTTACATTATAATCAGGTACAGTATATGTTTCTGCTAATGTGTTTGTGTCACTTGCTGAATAGAGTAGATGAGAAAAACTGTCTGTGGTTGATGATTTTGTGGCGCTAATGACAAATATGTCAATAGGATTTATGGCCGTTGATAGTAGCCGCCATGTTTGTATTATTCTGTCATTTTTGTGTGACATATAAAGATGTTGTGAAGTTTTTTTTTTATTTTGATTGTTTTAATGTACAGCATATTTGCATGTTGGAATGTGATTCATTTTTGTCATAATTTGATATTGCTGTAAGGGATAAAAATACACTTAGGACCAGCTTTGTTTTACTAGCCAATTTTTTCACAGTTGTCAATTTTTAGTAATAATATCAGTGATGATATTAATATCATTTTTGTAGCAGTTTAGTGCCATAGTTTAGAGGCACTGGTTACATTTGCCTATAGGCAGCGGTAAACAGTTCAGTATTCAGTTGAATCAGTTCAGACTTAAATACAGTCACGGAGTTGGAGAGTAGGGTTAGTGGCATGGCATAGCGATAATGCGTTGTGTTCAATCAACGAAGTTACTCTACGCCGGGCCGGGTTAGTACTTGGATGGGTGACTGCCTGCGGGCAGGTAAACCATCACAGTATGTAACCAGACGCCTAGGGCAACTCAGCCTTCCATCCCTCTGGCGTAGATAAATTGAGTACTGGCCTATCTAGCTGGGGTTAAGGCGGGGTGCATTCACCTGTTCGGGTGGCTGGTAATACTGTGCAACTGATGCTCCGCAGCTCTGGAATGGAATCACTGGTAGTTTGTGCCATTCCCGACATACCTTCAAAATTTCAGAAAGATCCGTCCATAACTTTTGAGTTATCTGGCTAACACACAGACAGACATACAGACAAACAAGCAAACAAAGTCTGGCAAAAACATAACCTCCTTGGCGGAGGTAATGATGTAGTTGTTCAGTGATCTCAGATGTCTGCATGAAGTACTGGGTGACTGTTTGTCTGTTGAAATTGCGTGTAGTCAACGCCACCAGTGTACAACATCTCTGCACTTTCTGTGCCAACTTATATCTTCTCTGCTGCCAATGATTATCTAGCTGATCCTAAGGTGAGAAAATACATTTTACCATATCTACTATTATACTATTTTTATTAACCAGAATGATGCAACACGTGAAGTTTATACATGCCGAAATTGCGAAATTTGGTAATAAAAACGTATCCAGCATTTTTGTTCTTGTAAGCAATTTTTTGCAAGCATTCTGTTTGCATGTATGTATAAAATTAGAGCAAAAACTTTTCAAGTTTACAAAGCTATGTTAGGGCGATATGAGTCAACACACGAAAACAGCAAAAATGGTTCTGGGCTAAATTATTGCGTGTTGAATTTCAGACTGGCTTCTACAAAACTAGCCATCCTAAATACTTCAGAAATACTACTGTAACCTAAACTTTATTTCTCTTCGAAGTACTAATTGATATGGAATGATGCTAAGCTAAGTGAAAGCCGCCTGTGAGAACGTGAGTATATTTCTGTTGTTTTTCGCAATATTAAAAAATGTTGCGGTATATCGCGATTTTTTCAGTATTTTTGTGACATTTGCTACAGATTCTTCACTATATTGCATGACTGGAAAGAAAAATTACAAGTGCGGCAAGTTAATGATGTGGTAATTTAATCGCAGCCCTATTATAAGTTCACTCATAGATGCAATTTTATTATCTAAACTAGAAAGCAGTCAGAGCCCGCACACCTCCGCCAAGGCAATGTTGTTCGCTAGGTGGCGGCACCATCTTCGGTTTTGCAGCGGTTTTCCTTATGCCCCGTTGAAAGCAATGGTAACGAAAATTTCAAAGTGATCCAGAATCCAGGATTCCTTTTGGATCACCCCCAAAATTGAATCACTGGTAGTTTGTGCCATTCCCGACATGCCCTCAAAATTTCAGAAAGATTCGTCCATAACTTTTTGAGTTATCTTGCTAAGACACAGACAGAAAAACAAACAAAGTCTGCCAAAAACATTACCTCCTTGGCGGAGGTAATAAAGCATAATTTCTTGCTCAATGTTCGCATCTTGTTTCTGTGCTTGTATACGATTTACATACTTATTGTTTCAAAATATCGATAGCTCGATATTTTGTAAAATATCGCATCGATATCATGTCGAAATTGAAGTCCTGATATCGAGTCATCACTACCCTTGCAGTCTAAGAAATGAACTGGAGATTATGTGTAATGTACAGAGCTAAGAACAGGGGCGTCTATCCCCCTTGGACACAAGCTTCCCTTCTACTTCCACTTTATTGTTTGTCCCCCCTTAGCGTCGGCCCAACCCATCCCACTTCAAGCTTAGTCAAGTCCTGCATTGCTCCCAATGACAGATGACGGCATTTTACTTTCAAGTCCCCGAAAAATTTTTCAGTGGGTAAGAGGTTGAGGTCCCACCGTGGTCAGCCACCTTGTCGTGGTGGTGGGGCTTTGCATTGATGACCCGAATGATTTCTAAAATCTGGAGGCGAGGAGCCAACTAAGAGCTGACCAAACTCGTGTAGACAGATTGCTACACGTTACTAGTGCTTTTGTGCTGGTTTCGGCTTCACAGCCGACTATGGCTTTATAGCCGTCTATTTATGGCTTCACAGCCGTTACGGCTTTATAGCCGCTACCTGTAACCTTGTGGTTACATTCGGGGACGCGCATTGGGCCGAGCTGATACGGCCTCAGCGCTGGGCAGGTGTCCTGTCCACCCCGGAGGTAAGGTAAGGTAAGGTAAGACGTTGAGGTGTCGAATGGTGTGGAGAATGGGAAGGGGTGGGGTTATTTTCCTCCCCAGTCTATTGGGGGGGGGATCTGAGGAGCGTCCTAAGACCCCTTAGTGGGGGGTCCAGGGCGGAGCCTCGGCCGAAAATGAATTTGGTGCATTTTTAGCCTCACAAAACACTTCTGGTCAAGTTCTGGTGGAACGATGACTGCCCCCTTCCCCTGAAGTCTTAAAAGTTGCCCCCCCTGAGAAAAATAATACGCTTTTAGCATAGTCCTTAATGGACGTAGACGCCCCTGGCTAAGAAAGTGAAACTGATGTTATTATATCATCGGGTTCTGTTCAACCAGGACGTCCGTGCTCTGGTTGCAAGACTTCGCTGTCTGGTCGCCAGTCACGAAATTCCGGATTGGCAACATTTGGACTTTGTCTGGGGTCTTGATGCAGCTCGACTGCTCTACAGCAAGATTGTCAGTATTCTTCACAGCCACGCCTCTGCCGCTGCTGCTTTATAGTGTTCTAGGTGCTCAGTTTTCATGCATTTAGCTTTCGTCGATCATCATTACTGACACAGTCTTGTGTCATTTTTTTCGGCTTAAATGCAATGCAGCCCTGCTATTAGGCCGTCCGTCCGGTCCATCTCTCAATCTCGTACTGATTCCTAACTCAAAAGAAGAAAGACATTGTGTGTAAGCGTTCCTCAGGGCAAAGTTCAGGGTTGTCAGATGTCGGCAAGCTCCATCAGTGACGCGTATTTTGTGTACGCCGTGTTCCAAAAAAACATTCAGAATTTTTTTCGTCATAACTAGGTTAAATTTTTACCGATTTTGATAATTTTTGGCAGGAAGATGTCCAAGACAATGGATTTATGTAAGATGCACCCGTTTTCCATTTCGCCTAATTTATGTCAACGCACTACCGTGTGAAACGCAGATGCTCCAATTTTGCGTAATGCTGAGCTGTTGTCTCCAGTAAACGTTGTAGTGACTTAATTAAGCATGCAGTAAGTGAAATGCACGTCATTTGGCAGAATTGCGAGTTTCTATAATTACAACTTGCTTGCGAATTGTCAGAGTTTATGCCCAAAGTGTGCCCAGCATACACGGACACAATGGATTAGGTGCAACGCCACTGGCTGATAGCAGAATCAAAGGTTGACTGATCAGACTGCATTCACTCATCGATTAGGCATGTTTTAAGCTCATCAGTCAGCTATTTTGTTATCTGTTATTTTCACATTAAAATATTTAATACCGCAGAATTAATAAATCACGTGGTGCCCTCTTTCGAATTGATGATGCAAAGGTGAGCAATCTGATACAAATAATCACCGCGAAATGTAACAGTTTGGCGCATCTGTGTTTCACATGGTAGTGCGTTGACACAAATTAGGCGAGGTGGAAAGTAAGTCCAACTTACATAATTCTATCATCTTGGCCATTTCTGTGCTCAAAATTATCAAAGTTGGTGAAAATTTAACAAAGTTGTGAGAAAAACAATTTTGACTGTTTTTTTTTTTGAAACACGATGTATATACACCGTGTTTCATAAAAACCGGACCCTGAAACTTCTTGTTATAACTTCAACAAAATGGCTTTAATATTGAAAAAACGTTGGTACAAGCAATCTACACGTATGACTAAAGTTATAGTAAATGTTCAAAATGTTGTCTTTTGGCCTTGATGCAGGCTTTGAGTCGTTTCCTCCACTGGTCAATGGCCTCGTCCACAATCGTCTGTTTCAAGTCAGCCCAGACCTTAACAAGTCTGCTCTTATTGCCATGGGAACCGTGCAGCTGGTACTCAGCCCATACCAAACTTTTCAAGCAAATGAATCCGCAACTCAATGGCAGTGCACTGTGTGAAAAATCATTTTAGGCGAACTTATTTTGATAAATTTATGCCGACCTGCTTTAGGGGTCCGGTTTTTTTATGAAACACAGTGTATTTAAATATGGCTGATGGATCAATTACTGGCCAGCGTAGCCCACATGCTCACTGCGCGCTGGTGTATTAACTGCAGCAACGGGTCTTCCGTAAATGACGTCACGCACCGAAGGAGGGAGGGGGATTCACGCATGCGTGACGTAGGCGGAGGGGTGAAAGGTTGTGTGACGTCATTCACGCACGTCACATCTGCGCAAGGCCTGGCCAGAGAGTCGTGGATGATAGCGCTAGTACACTATACAGGACTCCGTGGTACAGCGCGCATGGCGCAAGCGACGGAGAATGATATCTAGGCCTACCGCAGCTGGTGTCCTCACCCACGCCCCCCCCCCGGCACAGATGGCAATGCCCCATCAAATATGTCATATCGTACAAAAAATCTGCGCTGTGTTTGAAACTCATATAGATCTGGAGGCTACATTACAGACTGCAAGTGGGGTTGGAAGTTTGTGACGTCATATTTGAGGAGGGGACCAGAGCAACGTGACGAAACGTGACGAAGGGGGAGGTTATTTTTCCCTAAAATTACGTGACATCGTTTAAGGACGACCCCTAACAGGACGGACGGCCGCGTACGCGTTGGCACAAGGCGTGCCTGCATCGTTGCTTCCTGTTCTCAGTTTTGGTGCTTTTTGCAAGCTTTCAGAGAACGACATTATCGTGAATTATGTGTATTATACGTTTAATATTGTGATCTGTGTTGTGTGGCTGTGAAGCCGCATAATATCATGGTGCATACTATCAACCGTCAGTATTGTAATGGTTTTACGCGCGACAGCATGTAATGCTTCGCGCGTTTTAGCCGACGTTTAGGCGTCTGTCCGTCTGTCTGCCTGTCCGTCCGTTCGTCACACCCCGGCACTGTATCAAAACAGCGACACCTAGAATCACGTACTCTTCACTGTGGGCTGCCATAAGGACTCTAGTTTGTCGTGTCAAAATTTCGTGTCCTTGGGTAAGGCTGCGTTCACATAAACACGAGTACGAGTCCGGCACTGTAGTGTCTGTGCAGGTCGTGTTTTTATCCAACTCATAAAAAGTAAACTACTCGTAAATAGCATTAATATAATTTATAAAAACCACGGCGCATATTTGACGTCAGAACTGACGTCATCGTAAAATTGTTCGTCGTTAAAGATGTGCGGTTTGTAAAAATAGTAACTTTGTAGTGGAATATTGTTGTTTTAATGGCGAAGCATTTCTTTGATTCGATTTAATTCAATATGGCCGACACGTGTCGAGTTATGTGCTTGTACAAGTGACCGTGAACGCTCCACTCGTACGAGTGAAGCTTCTACGGGCCATAAATGGAAACCCGGACTCCTACTCGTACTCGTACTCGTACTCGTACTCGTGTCTGTGTGAACGCAGCCTAAGGGGGTTCCCCTTGAACGGGGGCATGAAAAGGGGTACTCCCTTTAAAATGTGCTTATTTTACCGCCATTGGCTCGCATAGCGTGAAAACGGTTACGGATAGGCACAGACATGCTGCTTATCATAACAAGCACTGGTGACGAGCTTCATAAGGATGTCAACAGTGATGACGTTGAACACCCAAAATAAGCTGTTTTAGTGAATTTTTCGTGAAAGTTGTGACACACATTTTAAGAGTGAATTGGGACAAAATGGCTGGAGATAGACCAAGACAACCAGACCAGCATAGGAAATTTTCAGCATTAAACGTAGATTTTAGCGCTGCAATTCGCAGTCCCCTAAGTTCAAGGAGGGCGGCGCACATGAATGTCAAAAAGGGTCCTTCCTCTAAAAGTGGTTATTTTACTGCTATTGACTCGTGTAGCGTAAAAACGCTTGCAGATAGGTGCAGACATGCTGCTTTAGCCTTACTATAACAATCACTATTGACAAGCTTTTCAATGGTGTCAATGTTGATGACCTTGAATGACCTTGAATTCTCAAAATAGTGGTTTTAGTGTTTTTTTCGATTTTGCTGCGAGGCACACATAAAGAGTGTGTTGCGTAGAAATGGCTGGAGATAGACCAAGACAACCTACGAGAAGGAACTGCTAAGGCTGTCGCGCATTTCATGAGCTTTGCTCAAATTACTTGTTTTCTGTTTTGTAAGCACCATTGCATGTGTTACTTTGTGTTGTGCAATAACATATGACTTATCGTTTCGCAAGCAAGTGAAATAAATCATGACATTTATATATTACCAGACAACTGCATTTAGCATAGCAGACTGTTATTTAAGTTCTATTGTATTTTAGTTTATTAGAGCTGTTACTGATTAAAATTTTTTAATCGATTAATTTTTTACAAGTAATTGATTAATTTTGATTAATTTTTTTTGTCAAGAAAACCCACGAGAAAACCCTTATGCTGCTGGTTGTTGTTTTCTGCAAACTAAAGGAAAGTCGAAAAAATGATGATGATGCAGTAGCCCACACAATGTACAGGGTGGGCCAAAAAACGTCCCACTTTACTTTTGTCCATATCATCGCCAATTATTGACCGATTTTCGAAAATTTTTCACTGGCACACTCTGCAGGCAATTTGTGGTAATGTGGTTATTATAGATTTCACCACATCGCAAATGCGTCTTTACACTACCTTGTGAAATATCAGTGAACTAGAAATACTTTCTATGGAACGAGGGATCTGTCCCATTGTCACGCTATGTAGCCTAGCAGCTGCTTATAAGGGGGTAGGTGGGAATAGGACGCAATTATCTTTCACGGGGCCGAGTTGTAGTCAGTTTTGTCTCAAAATTCGTTGCCATGGCAACAGGCGTCAACAGGCAGGGGAGAAATTTAAATGACACCATCGGATAGCCCGGGCCCGAAAATAAGGGAGGTAGGTGCAAACAGCGTGCAATCTTTTACGGGGACCACGTTATACCACTTTGAAGTCCCCATAGGTCGTAGTGCAAATTTTTAAAAATTGGGGTAAAATAGGCGAAGGAGTTATCAGATTTTTATCCCAAACAAACTCGATCTTACTTTCCGGGCCCCGAATCACTGTGCAAAATGTCCTCAAAATCGAATCAAAATTGCGGCCGTAGGAGTGTTTACAGACAGACTGACAGAATGACAGAAGTGATTTTATAATCTGTCCCATGCTATATTCTATAGGAATGGGACAGATAAATATGCATACATAACGACAATAACAAACAAACATTTTGGTAAAATGAAAAAAAAACACTTCAGACCAACATTGACCTAGATGTGTCATATGAATCATTCATCGCAATGTACACTGTAGGTCTGAAACGTTTTTTTTTCATTTACCTAAATTTTTGTTACTATCGTTTTTGCTTTTTGCTTACATTTATATTTCACAAGGTAGTGTAGTAACACATTTACCGTCGGTAGGATATATAATAATCACATTATTGCAAATTATCTGCAGAGTGTGCCGTTGAAAGAATTTTGAAAACTGGTCAATAGTTGGCGAAGATATGGACAAAACTAAAGTGGCACGTTTTTATGTCCCACGGTGTAGTTAAATCTCAAAGTGCAGACTGTTAAACTAAAAAAAGTCTCGACGAAATGTCCTATGCGAAAGCTAATAGAACCGTTGATCATCGGTTATTTTAGGCTGCTAAAAAATTCAAAATTTCAATTGAATTTTAGTTTATAAAAAAATTTAATTGGTTAGTTTTTCATCGATTAATCAATTGCTAATTACTGCAGCCGTATGTTTATATCTGCAAACGATTTTTTTTCGAATAATTTTTATTTCTTCATTAGCAGGAATTGTGAAAATGCTGTGGAATTTTTATCTAGTAAAATTCCCGTTGCTGGATTAACAAAAATAAATTATTCATAATTATTATTTCTGACTCAGGTATACTTATAGAAATCTTTTTTTTCACAAAGTTGACTAGCCTAATGTCTGTGAATTTTTCATTACCAGTACATGCCTTTGGCAGGCGAAATTAACTTTTATTCAGAAATTGTGATATCATTAATTCAAACTAGGCCTACTTAGGGGCCTATATCAGTATTGCAAAGTAGTGATATTAGTCATTTGTTTTGCGTGAACGTTTTTAATATATATCTTTATTTCGTCATACAGACAGCAGCAACAAAAAAAAGAATAAAAGAAATGGACACAAAAAGAACACACACAAGCCTAAAACCTAAATAAAAACAGAAATACACAAACTCAGAAGATGCGATTATACAACAGAGGCATTGGCGATCTAAACAGAGTCGACTGATGTAATTTACTAAAAAATCTTGAACGTCTTTCAGCAACCAACACATGAAGACTGGTTAACCCAGTCATCTGCCGAATGAAATCTACATTGTTAAACG
>Ga0056128_1007588_pt1 | contig 13687 bp, 9 predicted proteins | sample WorMetLIZISLAND2_FD_71113 | JGI IMG/M metagenome (GOLD analysis project Ga0056128, IMG submission 71113) | Marine gutless worms symbiont microbial communities from Max Planck institute for Marine Microbiology, Germany - Olavius geniculatus... ... | reverse complement strand
CCCTGTCACTTACTGGTTTATAACCAAGTAGTGCCTCGCGGGCCCGCTTACTCAGGAGGAACCCGACGCCTGCTTCATGCTTCTGTTCATTCCCTGCAAAGCATGGCAAAGTATGTAAAGCATGGCGATGTGTTTATTGGAAGGTGTTTAAGGTTAGCAAGATGAGGCTGTTGAGCTTATTCAAGTTAATACTGGTTTGTGTGCATTGCACACTGAACTAAGTCATCGTAAATCATCATTTGTCCATAAAATGTCATGTTCCACTAATTCTGTTATGTATGGACTGTCTGTACTGAGGTTGTGAACTGCATTTTTTTCTTTCAGTGTAGTCGTTGTATCATTTTGTGTCTGTCTGTCTGTCTGTCTGGTTGCTGCCTGTGTGGCAAATGAGGGTTTATATTAATTGTAATAACTGTGTTATTTAAATGTAACATAAGACGCTGTCAGTCTCTCTCTGTGTGTGGTTTGTTTGTCAGGTTTTAAACCTTTTTTTCTGTGTGTCATGTGGATACTGCATGCTGATACAGGGTGGTGCAAAATAAAGTGGAACATTTCATTTATACTTTTTAATGCATTTTAATGATGATCAGCAGTAGTAACATGGCTCATCAGAATATGTTTTTAACATGACCGCATTTCACTGCAGTGACGAAACTGTGATTGTATGAAGCTTATGTTGGACTCACTCGCTGTATATTACTAGCATAGTTGTAGTCGATGTCTGTTGTTGATGCTAGGGCACTAAGTCTGAAGTCACTAGTCATCAGGAAAGCAATCACTGGCAGCACATTCAACTTCTGGCATCTCGGTTGTCTCACTTGCCAAATGACAGACCTGACTACACCATTGCTGCTGCTTCACATTCTGAGGTCTGTTTAACTGTTTTTGTTTTATGATCTTGATGAAAATCGATTATAACAGTGCCTGATGCCCTAACGGTCATGCAGTGAATTAATCTTTTAGCCTATGTTTGCAGTAATTGGTTTTTATTTTAAGAAGGTGGTTTTTTGCTGACTAGATGCAGATGAAACAGAGTGAGACGGTTCTGACACTTTATTGAAGCTGATCGACATGCAGTTGCATCATGGGTTAAAAAAGCAGGTGGGGCGGGAAATTGCAATTTTTGGACGGGCACTGCAGATTTCCAACAGAGGAGATTATGGGTGCTCTAAATGTTAATTTGTTTCTAAATTTGTCAAAATTTGGTTATTTTTCATATTTTTGGAGGAAAATTAAGTAACGAGAAAAACATTCGACGATTTTCAATAGTCCAAAATTGGGGGTAGCAATTCACGATGTTACTGTCAACACGTATAAAAGTTGAAAAACTGTTATCACAGTAGTATATGAATTTTAAATTGTCTTGTTTTTAGGACTTTGAGCAGCTTCAGTTACGCCAACAACAGTTTGCAGAACAACTTGCAAGTTTTACAACCAAAGTCGATGCAATGACTCCATTAGGTTGGAATTGCTTCAGTGTATTACGCGTTTTTACGCAGCATGTTTTAGCCATCGCAGTTCTGTCTGTCCGTCTGTCTGTCCGTCCATCTGTCACATGGGTGGATCAGTCAAAAATGATGCAAGCTATGATCATCAAATCTTTATCATCAGCTGCCTGGAAGACTCTAGTTTCAGGAACCGTAAAGTTTTTCCATAAATTCGAAGGGGGTCACCCCGAACGAGGGCGTTAAATGAAAGCGGGTGGGAAAAATTTGCGATTTTTAGCCAATAAGTCGCTGTATCTCAATAATGGTGCAAGATAGGGCTTAGGTTACTATTAATCATTAATAGGAAGTGTGGTACATTGGCTCTCAATTGCTACCGAATTCAATCACCTTGGATGACCTTGAAAGCTAAAATAGGGTTTTTATGGATTTTTTGGCGATTTCAGGCTGCGAGACACATTTCAAGAGCAAATTGCGCCGAAACCAATTGAAATAGACATGGACAAGCTGCACATGAAATTTTCAGCATTGAACTTAGATTTCAACGGTCCAAGTCTCTATTTTTTTAGGTTCAAGGAAACCTACACACAAGAGCATCAAAGAGCAGTACCCTCATAAAAGTCGTTATTTTACCGCTGTCGGCTAGTCTTTCGTGAAAACGGTTGCAGATAGGCATGGGCATGCTCAGGGCCTATTTTTTAGATTTCAAGTATCAAGCATGGAGGCATGGCGAGCGCACAGAGCGCGAGCCTATAACGGGGGTCTGGGGGCAGAGCCCCCAGCGGGGTCCAGGGGTAGAGCCCCTGGTCAGGGGGTCAGAGGGGCGAAGCCCCCCTGAAGCTGAAAGCCTTTTAGCCGTTCAGCGTGAAATGAAAGCGGCAAAATTTACCGCATCCACTGTCTGTACTCGTATTTAGCAAACTGACTGTTTGTGATGCATTAGCATACATAGGATTGCAGGCCTATTGCAGTGGCGTAGCCAGAATTTAGTTGTAGTTGGGGCACTTGAAGGGTGGGGTATGGACAGGGTTGTCCCCTCCTCACAGGGAAGCGGTCTGCGTCCTGCCCAGAAAATTTTTGAATTTTCTGTGTGAAAATGATGTCTATTGGTGCATTTTTGGCACTATTTTGAGTAACTGTCTAGGCTCCTAGGGAGGGGGAGGGCACCTGCCCCCAGTCCCCCCAATGGCTACGCCAGTGGCCTATCGTGAGGATTCCCTCCGGGGATTGGAGGTTAAAGCGGCTGAGGGAAATTAAAGACTGCCAGATTATAGACATGTTGTCACAATAGTATAATTTATGCGACTTTCTATTACTGATCAATAGTAACCTAGGCCGTATCTCTCACCGTTTCCGAGATGGCCACTAAATAGCTTGAAACTTTTCACTGAAAATTGCGGCCAAACCGCTGCAGATGGAGACATGGTTACTATTGACGGCCTATAGAAAATTGACACCGCCCTATCTGCTGGTACTATCTCAATCCCACTATGACTTACCGTCGGTAACGACTACACACGATTGACATTGCATAGTCATTATGACCTTTCAAGGTCATCCAAAATCAATGATTTTCATCCAATTTGACACGGCGTATGCGACTTTCTATTAGTGATTAATAGTGACTTAGGCCGTATCTCTCACCGTTTCCGAGATATAGCTGTTGGAAAACGCACATTTTTGCTACCCTTTGTCCATTCAATCCTCAATTTGAATATGTTCTTCTTGGAGTTGAAATTTTGCGTGCCCGAGTGTAATACCCATGGCTAATTACTCGTATAAAAAGTTTTTCATACTCTTACTCGTTAGCCACAGTACATCCATTACAGACGAACGGACAGACAGACAAACGGACGACAACTCATGCCAATAGCTCGACCTTTACAAAAGTACGGTCGGCTAAAAACAGTAGTGACTATAGAAGTGTGCGGGAATTCGGAGTAGCCTTACTGTGTAACGTAAAGACCATACAAAGCAACAGATCTGAACTGAAACGATACCAACTGAATTGAAATAAACTGAAATCGGTGAAATCAATTTATTTCGTTTCGGTTCAGTTTTTTCGCTTTTTGTATTTTTTGTGGTCTGTAAAACATAAAAACGACCAACTATGTCTTACAGAGTCATTTCACGTTAGCATTAATATAAATTTTCTATCCATATTGCTGCTTTCTTCAAGACGGGCCACCAAATCTTCGGACACGGATCTCTAATCTCCAAGCATGAACGGCACGTTCAAGTAGGCCCTGGGCATGCTGCCTATCACAACAAGCACTAGTGACGAGCTTTTCAATCGTATCAACATCAATGACTTTGAAAGACCTTGAACTTCTAAAATAAGGGGTTTTTATTGATTTTTGCGATCTTTGGCTGCAGCGCACACTCCAAGAATGAACTGTGACAAAATGGCTGGAGATAGCCTGACAGTTTGCAAACAGAAACTGTATTAGACTTTCACGCATCTTGTGAGCATTAGCTCAAATTTCTTGTTAGCAAGAGTTACACAGTTATACAGTTAAGTATAGATTTCATGTTTTATCGGCATTGTGCCTTTATTTAGTTTTAGACAGATGAATGGTTGTGTTGTGTAATGCTGTCTAATGTAATATGTCTGATCCGTGAGCACAGAATTTGTACTGGCATAGTGGCACACTTTGTCTCAGTGAATTGACAGTATTGTTTCGTAGACCCCTAAGCCGCTGACTTAGCCAGCCGCCAGCCGTTGAAACGTTGCTAAGCCACTGCCAACCATGAAAATTAACGCTTAGCCAAGACTTAGCAGTGAAAATGCTAAGCTGCCGCCACCGCGAAAATTGTGGCTAGCCGAGAAAAATTTGTTAATATCAGTTTGTGTGAACATCAAGAAAACCACAAAGTGCCGTTTAAGTTACATCCGCAATATAAATGATACTTAGTTTTTATTACATCATCCAGTTTGCAGCCAGCTTCACAAACAAACTTCGTAGTGAAGTACTCTGATGACACGTACGTGACTATTCCAGCTGGGAACATCAGTTCTTGTCTTACTGAGCGTACTACACCGCGTCTCAGAAAAAAACAGTCAAAATTGTTTTTGTCATAACTTTGTCAAATTTTTACTAACTTTGATAATTTTTGGCACTGTGATGGCAACGACGACGAAATCATGCAAGGTGTACTCATTTTTCACCTAACCTAATTTATGTTAATGCACTACCATGTGAAACATAGATTCTCCAAATTGTTGCATAGTGCTGAGTTTTTGCCACAAGTAAACGTTGATTAGGCACAAAATACATTAAAATGTGAATTATTTCGCAGAATTATTATAAGTTCGTATAACAACTCGCTTGCAAATTAAAATTTATGCCAAAGTGTGCTCTGCATACAAAGACGCAACGGCTTAGACGCAACGCCAATGGCTGATAGCAGAATCAACGATCGACTGATCAAATGCATTCACTCATCGATTAGACGTGTTTGAAGCTCATCAGCCAGCTATTTTGTTGTCTGCTGTTTTCAGCATAAAATATTTAATACCTCAAAAGTATTAAACCACGTCACACTCTCTGTCGAATTGATGATGCAAAGGTGAGCCATCTGATACAAATAATCGCCGCGTAATGTAACAATTTGGAGCATCTGTGTTTCACACTGTAGTGCGTTGACATAAATTAGCTGAGGTGGTAAATGAGTGACCATACGTAATAATATCGTCTTGGCCATCTTTGTGCCAAAAATTATCAAAGTTGGTGGAAATTTGACGAAGTTATGACAAAAACAATTTTGACTGTTTTTTTTTCTGAGACACAGCATAATACCAGCAACTGGGCACTTGGAGTTAAATCTGTGGAGATGTTGTTCATCAAACCAAAAACCAAGGGATCTCAGTCCGAACCGCCGTCGGTGATTTCAGTCCTAAGGCGAGTCGAGTTGATAAAAATGCTGGGAGTGACGTTCAGTCGAAAATTTTTAGTCGTACAACATGTCGACAACCTCCTAGGTGCATGCTTGCAGTCACTGTTTGCTCTGCGAACACTACGACAACATGGTTTATCTAACGATGCTTTACATGAAGTGTTTCAGACGATAGTCGTCAACCGATTGAGTTACGCTTGGTGGGGATTCACCTCAGCAGACGATAGAAATCGCGTGGAAGCATTTGTATGAAGGTCAACAAAACTCGGTTATCAAGCTAACAGTTCAGCAACTTTCGCCAGTATTTGTGTGAAGATGCCGATAACGTACTTTTTGCACAGATTACCGGCAACAGTCAGCACTTGCTACATCCGCTACTTCCTCCTGAATGTGAGCAGCACACTACAGTCTTTGCGAGAGAAATCATAACTTCCAGCTTCCTGATCGTACATCAGTCACCACTCACCAATGACAAACTTTATCATGAGAATGCTGTATACTGACAATTTGTATTAGCTTGGACTATTTTTGTATTCGTTTTTATTAGTGTCAAGCCGTTTTATTGTGTAACAACATCTTCTCTGTTATTATTAGAGGAGATGCGGAGAATCGTCGAAGAGAAGGACAGGGTGATCATTGAGCTTCGTCAGCGGGTCGATGAACTGGATCTGCGCTGTCGGTTCCTCGAGATGACTGCACACGACGGCGACTTGCTGTGGAAGGTCGGCAGCGTACCCCAGCGTATCACTGACGCCAAGGATGGCCGCATTCCGTCACTGCATTCGCAACCGTTCTTCGCCGGTCCCTACAAGCTGTGTGCGCGAGTGTATTTGAACGGCGACGGCGCTGGCTATGGAACGCACGTCTCACTATTTTTCGTCGTCATGCAGGCCAGTTATTGACCATCTCAAGACTAATTAATCTTGGATTTACTACAGGGTGCAGCAAAAAAGTGGCCCCCTAAAGCTTTTCGCTGTATTCTCAGCAACCGTTTGGAATTTTAATTTGAAATTTTACAGATATATTACCTGAAATAACCTACATCTAACTGCCAAGTAAAGTTTGATCCTGTTAAAAAATGACACAGTTTTAGACTTTTAAACATGGCCACCTACCAATTTTTCAGCATTAAAAATGTTTAAGCTAAAAAATGCTGTTTAATTTTAAAAAAAAACGGTTACCAAGTCATTGCCGGGGACGCCACAGTGACGTTTGATAAACAATAATTTATTTTGTTTATAAATTATTACTCAATTATTGTTTTTTATCGCAAGCTTAAAACAAAGCTGAAAACAAGCGCCGAACTCAAGGAAGCACTGCAGGTTATCTGGGGCAACCTGCTACAGGGACCGATCAACAAGGCTGCGAAAGATTTCTCAAAGCAACTGTTGGAGCTTGCGGTTGACACTTCGAACATTCAGTGACAATGGAATTTTGGCACCTGATCTGATCATTAGCTAACTGTGTTGTTTCAACGATGTTATTGAATTGGTGTTGTACCTTGAACATTTTAATGCTGAAAAAAAACGGTAGGCGGTCACGTTAAAAAATCTAGGCTATAACTTCGTCGAATTTCAAGAGAATCACATTTCACTTGGCAGTTAAATGTAGAACATTTTTATGTAATGTATCTGTAAAATTTCAAATTAAAATTTTGGAACGGTTGCTGAGAAACAGCAAAAATCTTTAGAGGGCTACTTTTTTTGCCTCACCCGATAGGTAGCGAACAGTTTATGAATTTCTAAGATGTGCCATAGATTTTTTTGCAAAACATGGTTCTGTATAAATGTATTTTGATTGACTGATTTTCTAGTGTTTTGACATACCGCTGATGCTTTGATTGGTTGGATGGGAAAATGGTAAACAGTTGAGTAATGCCCAAAATTTGCTTTATTGGAATGTGGCCTAAATTTTTTGGCAAATTGGCATTGAAATGAAAACCAAACTAGAAATACGTTCTGTGGAACGAGGTATCTGTCCCATTGCCAAGCTATATAGCCTAGCAGCTGCGTTTCAGCGTTTGACGCTATTGTGAGCCTGCAGCCAATTTTGTCTTTGAATAACAACGGTTGGCTGCCATGACAACAGGGGTCTTCAGGGGAGAAATTTTCATGACACCATTGCATAGCCCGGGCCCGAAAATACGGGGTAGGTGAAAACAGCGTGCAATTATCTTTTGCGGGAGCCGAGTTATAGTCAATTTTGTCCATTTTGTCCAAAAAATTGTTGCCATAGCTACGGGGGTCGGCAGGGGAGAAATTTAAATGACACCATCGGATAGCGCGGGCCCGAAAATAGGGGGTAGGTGCAAACCGGGAGCAATTATCTTTCACGGGGGCCGAGTTGTAGTCAATTTTGTCCCAAAATTCGTTGCTATGGCAACAGGGGTTGGCAGGGGAAAAATTTTAACAACATTATCGGATAGCCGGACCCAAAAATAGGGGGATAAGTGCAAACAGCGCACAGTTATCTTTTACGGGGACCGAGTTATACCGCTTTGAAATCTCCATTGGCTGTAATGCAAAATTTTGCAACTTTTGAATGGTTGCTGTGGCAACAGGGGTCGATATGGGGTAAATTTAAATGACACCGTTAGATTGCTCGACCCCAAATATAGGGGGGTAGGTACACACAGTGCGCAATTATCTTTTACGGGGACCAAGTTATATCACTTTAAAGTGTCCATAGGCCGTAATGCAATTTTTTTAAATAGGGGTAAAATAGGGGAAGGAGTTATCATATTTTTGTCCCAAACAAACTCGATCTTACTTTTCGGGCCTTGAATCGCTGTGCAAAATTTCATCAAAATCGAATCAAAATTGCGGCCGTAGGAGTGTTTACAGACAGACTGACAGAATGACAGACAGACGCAAGTGATATTATAATCTGTCCCTTGCTTATGCTATAGCAATGGGACTGATAATTATTAGTCGTGTTGTCGCTGGTGACATTTCACTGAATGCGTGAGCCGTTCAGCTAATATTCTGTTCGTATTATTGCAGAATTTGCGGTGTTTCCAAGGGCGTCTATCCCCTGTAAGCTATTGGAGTAGGTTTCACCCGTTTTCCCCCTCTCCCGCTTTTCTGCCATTTTGTCTTTTATATCTTTTTTATATTTTGTTTCTTTTCTAGTGCTTTTCTTTGAATTATGCTGGGATTTGTTCCAAGGTTTAGGCCTAAGCCTAACTGGCCTATAGGGCCTATGCATAGACATCAATGTGTGTCTCGTTGTAGGGTGAATACGATGATCTGCTGCGGTGGCCCTTCGCAGCGAAGGTGACGTTGAAGCTAATTGACCAGTCGCCAGCAAGACGCCATCACTCTGAAGCTTTCCGGCCGGACCCGCACAGTTCCAGCTTCCGTAAACCGGAGACGCCGACGAACGTAGCTTCCGGATCACCACGGTTCATCGCACACAAAGAACTACAGGAGGGCGGTCGTGATGGACAGATTTTTATGAAAAATGAGACCGTTTACTTCCGTGTTGTCGTCGACATGAGCGGCGTTGATACATTATAGTCAGCTGCCAGCATAGGCTTTTTGAATAGGCCTAAATAGGTAAATATATAGACAAGTGATGAATTTCACTAACAATGCCGATTGCCGATTGTATTGATGATGTTTTCGTAGTAAGCTAAGTTTTTGCGAGTGCTGACTTTATTGAATTCTTCGGTTCTGCTTGTTTAAAGTTTTGTGTTTAATCAGTTTGAAATCATCATTTGCGTTAATTGGTTAAGTTATTAAAACAACTCTTCTGAAATTGATTTAACTGTGTTTTTGTTTTTATTCAACTGGTGCAATTTATTTTACCCAGTAATTGAATGATGTAACTGGTTATTGGTGCACGAAATTTTTGTTATTTAGATTGCCGTTGTTGGCTTTGATATTCCTTAATCACAGATTTTAAAAACATTGATTTGCAAATAAAAAAACATAAAAACATGTTTTTTTTCACTTTTGTAGAAAAAAAAACATTTTAAAACATGCATAAAAAACATTAAACTACAGCATTTATTCAGGTAAGAAGAACCGTCAATACGAATCAAATAAAGTCAATAATACTGCTACAAAACACTCGATCTGTCCAGGAAAGGGACGATAAACGCACTTTGCCCATGAGAAATGCATCATTTTGTACGTTTGTTTTAATAAGAATAAAAACACGACATTAAAAATAGGACAAAAAACATAAAAAATATTTTAAAAACATAAAACATGTTTCTAAACTTTTATAAAAAAAAAACAAAAATTGTTTTTTTTTGCATCTATGTCCTTAATAATAACGAATTGATGGCATTTTTTACCTCTAGTGACTCGGCCTGTGTGCTGTGTGACTTGGAAGTAGGAGCCTAAATGCACCATAGTGATTTTTACGCGCGACAGCATGTAATGCTTCGCGCGTTTTAGCCATCGCTTGGTCGTCTGTCCGTCGGTCCGTTTGTCCGTCCGTCCGTCTGTTTATCACACTCTGCATGCAACCCTATCAAAACGGTGCAAGCTAGGATCACGAAACCTTCACTGTAGGCTGCCCCGAAAACTCGGGTTTCTTGTGACAAAATTTCGTGCCGATGAGATAGACCAAGACAACTTCCGCAGGAAATTTTCAGCATTAAACGTAGATTTTAGCAGTCGAAGTCCCGACCCTCTACGTTCAAGGAGCGGTACCCCCTAAAAGTGGTTATTTTACCATTATTGGCTCGCCTAGCGTAAAAACTTGCAGATAACCACATACATATGTATGCTGCTGTAACAAGCACCGGTGACGAGCTTTTTAAGGGTATCAACGTCGATGACTTTGAATTATCTTAAACCCCTAAAATAGGGTTTTTTTTAGTGTTTTTGCGATTTTCTGCTGCGGCGCACCCTTCAAGAGTGAATTGCGACAAAACGCATGGAGGTAGACCAAGACATGCTGCGTACAGAAACTGCTAGCCTATAGGCTGTCGCCCGTGTCATGAGCTGCTTAAATTACTTGTTGTATCTCAACTAATTACTGTTTTGCAAACATAGCATCAACGGATAAGTGTTTACTACAAATTTCTAGCATTCTATTGCGTTGTCGTTGTCTCTGCGCATGCTCACATAATGTGAATACTATAGCTGTCGAAGCTAGGGATTGCAATCCCGCAGGATCCTGGCCGTTTTCGGCGGCGTCTCAATCTCGGGATTTCGGGATTACAAAAATTGGTTAAATTATACTTTTTAACGTGTTAAATGATAAAAATAAAAATTTTGGCCATGTGATGAATAAAATATTTTATACATGTGCGCTAGAGTTGTACTACTCTGTGCTGTGCGCTGTAATCTCTATTTCGACAGTCACCGTCACTCTCTACAGTTCGGATCATGGTTAGATCTTCTAACCATGATCTTTTAACCATGGTTCGGATATACCTTCCGTAGCGGCCTATACTACATTGTATGCACAAAGTAAGTCAATAAGGGATACCAAAATAACGATCAATCTATAAGCCTAATCCCGAAACGGGATTCCGGAATCCCGGGATTAAAATTCCTCGATTCCGAATTTTAGGATTGAGAATTCTATCCCCGGATTGCAATCACTAGTCGAAGCGTTAATTTTTTAACGCATGCGTTAATGCGTTAATAACGCATAATTAATATTGCTGGGGAGCGCTAAATTTGCAGGACCTAAAGATGACAAATCAAGAAAAAACAATGACTGGAAATTGCAATAGCCTACCTGGAAATGAGGGACCAAATTGCATCTTGTCATCTGAATATTATTATTATTTACAGTGGTGATGGAACGGCAACAACAGTTTAATTACTTGAATTCGTTCGATCGTCAAATAACCGCAGCTGAACGGAATATTAAAACACCTGCTTCACAGAATTTAGTAAATTTAGCTTTTTTACGTGCGTGCGTTAATTTTTTTAACGCGCGTCAATTTATTAATTCGTTAACGCGTTAAGTTTTAATTTGACAGCTCTAGTGAATACTGAAGACAAAATGTTACGAACGTTGCGTCTCGTGGAACTTACTGGACTCTGATATAACACAATACGAGCATCCGTAACTCGGACGGGGACTAAGTGGATTCAAGTGGACTGAATCACTGGTACGACGATCCGTAGACACTGGCGTAGTACGATGGCGGGAGACCAAAGCTGGCGCCGCCGGGCGACATGGATAGATAGCCGCCGCCACCACCACCACAGACACCGCTGCCGCTGGCATCCGCCGTCGCCAGACTCAACGCTTCACCGCCGCCGCCGGAGGAAACCGACCACACCGATGCTTGCACCGTCGACCCGAGGCCCGGCCCGAAGTAGATCGGCTTGAGCTCCGTGAGCGACGCACCCGTACCGCTGCTTCCATTCTCCTTCTGCTGCTGCTGCTGCTGCTGACAGTGGAGACGAACGAACTGATGCTCAGAGAACTGTGTCCAGTCCCGGGACGTCGGCTTTACCGCGGGACAGTCCCCCGCTGGTTGCTGCGTCTTGCTGCATGTATCACTGGGCATGAAGTACGTCATACAAGTGCCGTTGGACTCATTGAAGTTTGTTCCCCCGACATCAAACACGCATCCAGTCGCCGCAGCCGTAACTTCTGGCATCCTCTGCTTCGTCGTCGATGGCGTCATTATGTCGTCAGCGCAGTTAGAGCTGGCCAGCAGCGGCGAGTCAGTGACGCCGTCGTCCGTCATCCTTGGGCTGGCGACGACGTCGTCTGCGTCGTCCAGTTGACGCCCGGCCGCGGTCGACATCCTCGCAGACAGCGACATGTTGGCGTGGCATGCGGAGGCAGAGTAGCCGACAGGCGAGGTCCGTTGAGACGTTGTGTGACAAGCTGGGATCAGCCCCAGCACGTGCCGCGGGTGTCCGGCTGCTACCTATACGTCAGACAGTACATGAATATAAACTTTGAGCCATGATAGAGGGCTGCTTTGCAAGACAAACTTTGACCACAGTAACTTCATCACTGTTGAAAGACCGTTATTAGCTATTACAATCTGTTTATAAGCATTTAACTTTTCTTCGTCATTTCTCAAAATATTTTCATTTGTTGTGTTATGTCACTTTTTACTCTGTTTTGTGTAGTCTAGATTTTTTTGTATAATGCGAGTTCGCAGTTTGTCAAACTTGTACAGTAAAAGAACATGATAAGTGACGTCACCTGCGTCTGCATGTCCTCGGCGTCGCAGCTGCGATCTCTGTCGCCTTTCTTGGCCTTGTAGCGATGGTTCTGGAACCAGATCTTGACCTGGGTAGGCGACAAGCCGATCACGTGCGCCAGCTGATCTCGCTCGGGAGCCGACAAATACTTCTGCTGCTTGAAGCGACGCTCCAGCTCATAGATCTGAACCTGCAATCATCATTTCACACGAACTATTTGATACATCACCATCTTCATCGTCGTTATCGTCGTCATTTTATCCACAATGTCTGGAATGTCTGGAATGCATTACGTTAAAACTTAACTTTTTGTGGCATTTTGTTGCTGCGTGCTATATAAAATTGTCTAAACTTTCGCTTCGCCATTTTGTCATCTCCGCCCTCCATCGCCGTAGCAGCATGCGTATCAAGTACATGGTGCAATCCACCCTGTGAAGTATGATGCAACGCGTTGGATCCAGATTGTGAATTATGACAAGTTTTACTTTCAGAAATTAGGCTAATATTCGATCGTTGTTTTTTTCGCAAAGTAAGGCTAATTTTGCATGTACGACGGACATTAACAGTTCATCAACTTTGCTACCCGTATTTCTGTTTTGTTATACGTTGTCTACAGAGTGCTGCAAAAAAGTAAACCCCAAAAGTTTTTCGCTGTTTTCTCAGCAACTATTTGAAATTTTATTTCAAAATTTTGCAGCTTTCTTTACTACGACCCTTTACATTCAACTGCAAAGTAAAATGTGATTCTGTTAAAAACGATGAAGTTATAAACTTTTTAACATGACCATTGACCGCCTACCGATTTTTAGCATCAAAAATGTTCAAGCTACAACAACAATTCAATAACATCGTTGAAACAACGCAGTTAACTAACTAATAATCAAATGCCAGATTCCATTGTCACTGTGAATGTCCAAAGTGTTCTTTGCCAGCTCCAAGCTCCAGCACAAGCCTTCAGTCGCTTAATTTGATAAGTCTTCCACAACCTTGTCGATCGGTCCTTGTGGCAGGTTGCCCCAGATAACCTGAAGCGCTTCCTTGATTTCGGCGATTGTTTTCGACTTTGTTTTAAGCTCGCAGTAAGCGTCTAACATTGCATCCCACACGTGATGTTCAATTGAGTTTATATTCGGCGAATTTGGAGGCCACTGGTTTTTTTTGTGATGAAATCTGGACAGTTGGCCCGCAGCCAGTTCTGTGCGCTGC
>Ga0056128_1007587_pt1 | contig 13688 bp, 7 predicted proteins | sample WorMetLIZISLAND2_FD_71113 | JGI IMG/M metagenome (GOLD analysis project Ga0056128, IMG submission 71113) | Marine gutless worms symbiont microbial communities from Max Planck institute for Marine Microbiology, Germany - Olavius geniculatus... ... | reverse complement strand
GCCTCAGATTCGGCCACTGGCTGACATTGTGCACTTTAAATATGCACTTACTTACTTACTTACTTACTTACTTACTTAAAAACGGGTCCAACTATCGATAAAAATAATATAAATTTATTTGATTATATACATTTATTACTAGTTTATACTACCAATAGTAATAATTGTAATGGGCAGGGGCCCAGGCCTATAGCCACTCGAAATAGCACTTATGACAACTAAATCCTAGAATTTTAACGATGACGCTCTAATGCAATGTTTATGTGTATTTAATAGAAATCAAAAATTAGTAATTGTTTTGCAGCTCGAAAGCATGCTGATAGTAAATGTAAAATGTAAAACAGACAGGCAGACACTTAGTTCGTTTTAGCCAAGCGGGCGACACATGTCATGAAAAACTAAGTCACAGGATTGGACGTAATGCCGTGGCTACACGCGCCGATTTCCTCGTCCGAGGTGTTGTCCGACGTCGCCGAGCCTTCCGAGGTTCAAAAACGTCGTCGGACGGAGTGTGCGTGCTTATTCTTTTCGATTTCGTCAGACGAGGTATTTTGTTTGTCAGTCAAAAGACGCCCATCAGAACTTCGGACGAGAAAGTCGGACGTGTCGTCCGACGTGTCCGTTTTTCTCGTCCGAGAAGGCTCGGAGAAGCTTGGACAACACCTCGAACGTGAAAATCGGTGCGTCTAGCCACGGCTTAAGACGCCGCCGAGAAAGAACAGAAGTGATAATATAATGCAGCAGGTGTACGTATGTATGTGTTACTGATTTCCGCTTCCAAGCATCTTTGATTCGCCGGCCATTGACTGATCTCATTTGCAACTAGCCGCTAGCCCTGCCTGGCCATGATTTGCATTCAGAATCCCTCGTTATTAGCGCCATGGCGGCTACAGCAGCTGCTGGCTGGCCGGCAGCAAATCGGTCAGCAGTGACGTCACGCATTTGACGTCACATGCAGACTGATAAAGCGGCGACTGCGTCGGACGGACGGCGACTGTAGGACGCCGTGGGTGCGCAGAGTTTACAGTCTATTTTCAGTCTGACCGCAGTGGTATAAACAAGGAGGGTCTCAGAAGGAAGGGGGGCTAAGAGGCCCACCCCAACCTTACAGACAAGACATATGCAGACATCTAAACTACACTAAATTTGCCAATTTTGTGGTCAGTTTAATCTCAGAAAAATAATTAAAATTGTTGCCGCCAGACATATTTTAAAGCTGTGATGCACCAAATTCCGCATCAGACCCTGCTGGGATAGCTTACAACGCTTCCTCAGATCACCTAGCTGCATTTTAGGAGTCTTACATCGCGAAAGGTGAAGGAGGGGTAAGAAAAGAAAAAAAGCAGGGTAAACAAAAGAGAAAAGGAGAAGAAAACGCGACCCCGCAATTGATATTTTCTGGTTACGCCACTATTTGTCTCCGCTAAAGCCATGGTCGTCAACGCTAGGCAACACTCAGCTCGACTTGTTGATCGCACTCCACAACTCGAAAAGTCTACTTGAAAAGAAATCGCTGAACTGTGTATATTTCAGAAAAACGAGAACCAGCAACGAACCCCGATTCGGTTTTTTTCAATGCTGTGTGTTTTATTGCTTGACGTTTTTTTAAAAAATTACTTTTATTTTTAAAATTTATCTCGTGCGCTAGTTGTATTTGTCAACCTGTAAATAAAGAAACATGATGATGATCAGTTTTTAAGATGCGAGTCAAAGATTGTGGGTGGCGTAGCCAAAAATGTAAATTGGGGGCCTCGAGCTCTTCCCCTTTCCTTCCCCTTTTTTTTCCTTTGCTTCCTTTCCTTTACGCTTTTCTCCCCTTTTCACTTTTGTTCCTTTTCCTTTTCTTAAAAGTAGAAATACCAAAATTTAGTCAGAGGGCCCGCGGAAGCGCTGTGAGCTCTCCCAGCGAAGTCTGGGGCGAAGCCGTAACCGAAATCAAATTTGGTGTAATATATCTTCATAATATGAGATCTGGTGGCAACTAATTTTAATTACTTTCCCGAAGAAAAACTGACCAATTTTTGTTTATTTTAAACGTAATCTTGTCTTGTCTGGAAAATTATTGCAGAGCCTAGCTGGACCCCTTGAAAAGAGGGGGAAGACGTTGCGGATCGGGTGCATCAGTTGTGGGCGTTGTGGCTGTCCGAGCGCACGGCGGACAGCAGCTAAAACAGCATAGCAGCAGCAGCAGCAGCGACGACTAGAAGCTTCCAGCATACATGACGCACGAGAGACGAGCGTATAAAAGCATCCAGCGCGACGGAGCACCTGACTAGGCCTATAGGTATAGATGTATACGGCACATGCTGCACGCACGCCGCGGGATTTCCGATGACACCGCACATATAAGCTTGTCAGTCACCAGCGAGGCGAGGAACGACGCCGTTGTCGTAACAACAGCGAGTAGGAAATAGTAATAAATATTGCTGCTGGCCGAGAAGCGGATCGAAATGTGGACCCGAATGTCACTCGAAATTGGACGCACATCACTACGCGGCGCACGTGTCGCGACTACGATCACTCAGCAATGTCCAGAGCTATGTTGAAGTTCAGCAGTCGCTCGGTTGCTCAATCGTTTACCGTGCAGCGTAATTCATGCGCGGCCGATATGTGCATTTGGTGGTCCTTTGACCACCAGGCTCTACCTGGCAGCAGCATGACTTTTGGCCGGTACGATCAACTGGACGGGTAAAGTGTTTCACAGCGGCAAAAAGTACAAGTAATCGTCGTCGACATTGTCGAGGGGTAGCGAGGGACGTTGTTGTATAGAGAAGGGACAAGATGTCGGCGACAACGTCTCGACGCGTCCCGCTTATCAACGTCACATCCGACAGCATCGACGCTGGCGTCCGGTAAGCTAGACTTTCGGCATCCGCTTATATTAATTACATACTTGTATCTCTATATTTCGCGATAAAATGGCAGTCAAAAAAGTTGAACTAAGCTTGACTAAACTAAACTGTGAAGATAATAAAGAAAGGCACAGAATATTTATCCGGCAGTTATATCAATAGCCTACTTGTTACGGTTATCGGATAAATAGCTGATCCTCCCCGGGCCGGCTATTTATCTGGCAGTCGTCTTGGACGCCCTTAGTTGGTACGTAAGAGCACAGTACGGCTAAAACGGTGTGTTTCTACGGAGGTCTTTTCATCCGGCTGGGGGATTGTCAGCGCGTTTCCACAAATTTAGCTTTTACAGCAAACTGCAACGACTCGAATTAACTTTTAATTAAAGGACAAACTTCGACACCATAAAGCATCGCAAGCAAACATTTTTAAATCAGCATAGGCCGCGATTTAACTGCACAATGTACAGTGTTGCATTGGCCGCACATTGCATTTTTGCGTTGGCCATTTGGCCAGTATTTTCTTATTCTAGTTTGTCTTCTACGTCATGATTTGTATTATGCTAATTGATGATAAGTAAAAAATCAAAGTAACTACTATGAAAGTATTATCATTTAATTTTTTTGTAGCAAATTTCATAATTGTCGTCATCAGAACACGTTAGTTACAATGCAAATAGGCCTATAATACACAAAACACGTTTCTTATTTTCAGACGTTGATCGACCGATGTGAAAGAAAAAAAGTGACATGCCTAATTGATACTGATTTTTCCACATTTTTCAGCCAGCTGCGGATATTTTCCACGATGCGTTTCCCAGTTATCATCAATACTATACATTCTATTTGGCTCCTATCGAAGTTTTTTTTTCTGCCGTTATTTCTTACGACAAGAGGTTCAAATGGATTTGATTTTTGCGTTGTTCTGACCCAAAATATTTTCCTACACTCGTATTCAAAGACTTGTAAATCCAAAGATAGCGTTTGAGGTTAAGAATACCATTTGACGCTATAGTCCAAGAAGGAAGTAAGCCTACAGACCACGGTAGTTGAGCTATAGAACTAGCTTATACGATTTCTCGCATAGCCTAATTTTTGTCAGCTTTGGTAAGAAGCCGCATATTACAACGACTTGATTATGGGCGCTGATCGCGACGCTTGGTCGCCAAGCCATTTAGACCACTTCTCATTGGAAACGATATAGGTCTATTTGACATAATTGACTCCTGGTTGCTTCTTTGTTTGAAAAACTAGCGTTTATTTGCTTGTTCTCCAGTTTTATCGCTAAGTTCCGAAAAAGAAAAGTTCACGACGAGTATCATGTCAGTTTATCGAACTTTATTCTGGGTTAAAAACGAGAAATATTTTTTTTCAAATCGCTTTGGTGTTGAGTTGTCATCAGAAGTAAACTGAGCTACGTTTTATGGACCACCACAGACACCACCGTGTAAGGTACGAAACTGATAAGAAGTTGGAATTCGTTCACTGACAAAGCAGATGACCAGTTGATTTAAGAACTATATTATTTTTGTATTAGCGGCTTGCCACTTCCGTTACTTTTATCGTGCTTAAAAACTTGCCCAAAATCAAGTTTCCGGCCAGGTTCTGAGCCAAGAAGTCAGTCACACATTTTAGCAAATCTGTCTTTTTTCTTCTACTGTGCAAACCCAAGTTGAAGTGTGGAACTGTGTTGGATGATGATATTATGATAAATATAACTTTACTTGCAGTTATACTGTTTTACTATTAACTTTCAGTAGAAGCACAGAACAATCAATAAAGTCAATTTTGTCAAACAAAGTTTGAAAAAAAGTTTGAAAAAAGTTTAACTATTTAAAAAAGTTTCAGTTAACTTTTTTAAATATAATTAGAAGAAAGTTTAACTAAAAGTTTTTGGTTAGAAAAATAGCTTAAATTTAACTAAAAATAAAACGTTTTTGTCCATCGCTGATATCCAGTGCTGATGTGCGGTGCTAGGCGGGCCAGCAGTACCGAGATGATGTCGAAGAGCTCATGCCGTCGCTGCAAGACGATGCTATTCCACTGTTCGCATTGCCAGTAAGTAAATTATAAACTTTTCTTTGCAATCTGTTTTTTTTCATTTAACGCGTAATTTACTGAGTTATCACGCGTTACTGAGTTTGCTGATCTCGGTGCGACATGCGCTACCACTGTAGATTCATTGCTACACTGTGTCTCAAAAAAGGGTCCCACTTTGTAATTGTCCATAGCTTTGACAAATATAAACGAAGTTTCAAAATTTTTTGACATGCGCGCTCACTGGACAGTTGGCAAGAAAGTGGTTATTGAATATTGTACAACACAGTAACTACCTTGTGAAATATAAATGCAAGAAAAAACTAACAATAAGAGGCAACAGGTGTATTGGAAAACGAAAGACACTTTAGACCAAAATCGCGATGAATGATCTACGATGCTACACTGGATTAGACCCATCTTTATGGGTATCTGGCGTGTTAAACGGTGTATTTGTTTTTGGCTTTCGTGGTTTAGTAGGGTTACCAGTTTATTCACAGTGGTCACGTTTTCTTTGGTATCTGCCTGCTTTAGTCTGCTGTTTTGATGCCTTTAGTCGGTGCTTGTTGTTTTCTAATTTTTTTAGTAGTGTGTCCAGTTTTTTGATGTCTATCCTCAAAAAAATCTGCCAGAATTCTTCGTAAACTGTATTTTTCGAATTCGTATAAGTTTTTAGTCAAAGCTTTATCTCCATTGCTAAATGTATGTTACAATACCAGTGTATCGTCACTTTATTAAAAATTATTATTTACAATGATATCCTCCACTTTTGTTTATAAACACAAGAAATGTATGAAAAACTAAACATTATTTACTTTTAATATAAAAATTAGTCGAAAATTGTTTCAGAAGATAATTTTTGCGTTTGTATTACTAAGATTTTAGTGATTTTTGACAGTTTATGTTTCACATGGTAGTGTAGCGACACAGTTAAGGTGTGATGGGAATGGGGATGTTTAATAACCAAGCTACTACTACTTGTCCACAGAGTGTGCAAGAGCAAGAATTTTGAAAATCGGTCAATATTTGACGAAGATATGGACAATCACAAAGTGAGACGTTTTTTGAGACACAGTGTAGTTTCTGTTTAGCAGTTTGCAGTGGCGTAAGCATAAATATGAATAGAGGGAACTTGCTTCCCTTCCCGTCGTTTTTCTTCTCGTTCTTTTTCTCTCCGTCTTTCCTTTCTGTTTTTGTCCTCTTCCTTTCTTTTCTTTTTTCTCTCCTCCTTTCCTTTCCGTTTTTTTCCTGTCAGCAGTAGGACCCCTAAATTCCGACTAGATGGTCTGGGGGAGCGTTTTAAACTCCTCCTGCTGTGTTTGGGGCGTAGCCCCAGCCGAAATCGAATTTAATGCAATTGTAGCCTCAAAAATATGCGATCTTTGTCAACAATTTAAATTTTCCCCAGTTTTTAATATTTACTGTTTTACCAAAAAAATGAGATTTGGAGGTTTACGCAAGTTTATGCAACGAGATGACGGTTATGAGCTGCCAAACCTGTTGGTATGAAAGGTTGCTTATCAATTAGTGTTGCTGTAAAACAGCGTGATTTGAAGTGGAAAGTACACGGTTCGTTTTGATGTTTTGCATTTTAAAACGGACTTGTGCCGGTCATTTATTTTGGGTTAGCAAAATATTTAGCGTACTTTGGTAGCAGGTAAGCAAGGAACATGCTGCTATGCTGACGCTCTGTAAACATAAATTTAGAGTCTAAAGAGTTGCCGTTTTATAAGCTTTAGTAGTAACATCAGCGATTGTAACAGCAACTACAACAACGACAACAAAAAGTACGAGTAGAGAAAAATGCGATGAAAAGGATTAGGCAGAAAAAGCTTTTAAAGGCCTAAATGATTGGCGACGCGACACAAATAGCAAGCTGGCGGAGGTGTGATGGACGCGATGATAAAAATAGCGATGGCCTACGGCAGCGGAGGTGCATCAGATTAGAGTGCTCGGAAGAAAGAGCGCCGGAAAGATGGAAATAAAGAAAGATTTGCTCGTGACACGGCATGGGTCGGTCATCGATGCAGACCAACGAAGGCACGGAAGAGAAAAGACGGCAGGACAAGCGCATTCCTCCAGTCGCCGGTGTCCCATTGTAGGATCTCACCTCCCTGAAATGTCTTCCCCCGGCGGCGACTATTTGCCGGCTAAAATCTGCTTCGCTAAATAGTCGTCCCCGCCGCGAGTTTTTAGGTCCACAACATCCACGTCTTTGTGGGAGGGGACAGATTTGAAATGGGGTGCGGGATAAACAACAAATTAATAGAGCTCTCCTCGGTGGATTTTTTTTTCACGGCGGGGATATTCTAATGTAACACCAGGCCTCAGAGTCGTGACTGACGGAAGAGGCGGCGGCACACAGACAGGGGCCTCACAATGGCATAGACAAAAGGGGTCCAGGGGGCCTAGCCTCCATTAGTCTCCAAGACAAGACATCAGCAGACGTCTAAACCCCACTCAATGCGCCAATTTGGTCTGCTGATTCTCAGGAAAACAATCATAACCAGATCTCATATTTCAATGCTACAATGCATCAAATTCTTTTTCGGCTGGGGCTCCGCCTTAGATCCCGTTGGGGAGCTTATATCGCTCCCTAGACGTCATGGCTAGATTTTAGGGGTACTGAGTACGGAGGAAAGACAGAAAAGGGGGGAAAGGGAGAAAAAGCAAGGGGCGGGGACGAAATTGGAAGTGGAGAGAAGGGGAAAGGAGGCAAGGCCATCATCAGTTTATATTTCTGGCTAAACGACGACGGGACACGTGACCACACCGGGGCGACCGACCGATCTGCGTGGGATGGAAGATTGCAAGTCTGTAGAGTAGGACGTCTGACGTCACCTCTGCTGTGTGTATATCGATCGTACGTTTAGTACTGTAGAGCTGCCAGGACAGCAGTGCGACTTTGCGGCGACTGCCCTAGATGCCTTCGGTGTAAAGGCGCGTACAGAGCGACGTAACTGAACTGAACTGACACTGTTTAGTTTTTGACGAAATGACCTACGGACGAGCATGGCGAGCCCATTGGTTGACGCGTACGTGAGCCTAGTTACATGAACACCGACGCCGTTAGAGAGTGCCTACTGTAATGCATTACTGTTTGCCCATTGGTCACTTCGTCAAAAACTGAACAATGTGTCTGTCCAAAGTGTATACGCTTTGGTGTCGGTCGACGTAACAAGAAGATTGTGACTATATTGGACTTCATCTGTCCACTATACTAAAGGCCTACTGCATTGCTTTGGGCTTCAAATCAACTATGGCCTGTATAGGTTATTCTTGCCGGCTTTCATTTGCCGAAAGCTTAGCTGTGACCATCTATGCAATGCTGACACTAACCGCACTTGAAATATCGAAGCCAATCCGCTTTCAAAAACACTACTCACAGCTGTTAAGCTGATGACTCAACAATAGCCTAATCCGGATATAAAAAGTACAAACGTCGAAAATGGCCAAAATAGACGTCAGTCTTTACGCAGGCCACTGACGATTAAGACAAAGCTTTGATTTGTGCTGCATCCTCTAGCTATAGCCTACTTAAAACCTTTTTCCCGCGATAGCAGAATGCTTCGCGCGTCTTAGCCATCGTCTAGACGTCTGTCTGTCCGTATGTTCGTCTGTCCGTCCGTCACTCGTGATCTGTATCAAAACGGTGCAAGCTAGAATCACGAAATCTTTACCGTTGGCTGCCACAAGGTCTCTAGTTTATCGCGACAAAATTTCGTGCCCCCGGGTGAGGGACTTCCCCTTGAACTAAAACGCCAAAAAGGAATACCACCCCACCCCCACTCCTAAAAAGATTTATTTTGCTGTTATTGGCTCGTATAGTGTGAAAACGGTTGCAGATACATGTAGGTACATACTTGCTGCTTATCATAACAAGCACTGTTGACAGGCTTTTAGATTTGTAAACATCGATGACCTTGAACGACCTTGAACCCTCCAAAAAGGGGTTTTTAATGAATTTTTTTGCAATTTTTTGGATGAAGCGGACATTTCAACACTGAATTGCGACGAAACTGCTGGAGACAGACCAAGACAACCTGCATATCAAATTTTTAACATTAAACGTAGATTTTAGCTGTTCAAGTCCTGACCCCTAGATTCAAGGAGGCCGGCGCAGTCGGGCGTCAAATACGGCTACCCTTCTAAAAGTGGTTATTTTATCGCAATTATCTCGTGTAGCATGAAAACGGTTGCAGATAGACACAGACATGCTGCATATCACAACAAGCAATAGTGACGTGCTTTTTATTGGTGTCAACGTCGCTGACCTTGAATGACCTTGAATCCCTAAAATAGGGGTTTTTAGTTAACTTTTTGGCGATTTCCAGCTGCGACACACATTTTAAAAATGATTTGCGACGAAATGGAGATGGAGATAGACCAATACAACCTGCGTATGAAATTTTTACCATTAAACCTAAATTTCAGCAGTCCAAGTTTCGACCCCTTAAGTTCAAGGAGGCCGGCGCAGGCGGGCGTCAAACACTGCTACCCCCCTCCCACTCTCCCCTAAAAGTGGTTATTTTTTTACCGCAATTATCTCGTGTAGCGTGAAAACGGTTGCAGGTAGGCACAGACATGCTGCTTATCATAACAAGCAATAGTGATACGCTTTTTATTGATGTCAACGTCGATGACCTTGAATGACCTTAAACTCTTAAAATAAGGGTTTTAGTGAATTTTTTGCGATTTTTGTTTGCGACACACATTTTAAGAATGAATTGCGTCAAAATGGCTGGAGATGAATTTGGACATCCTGCGTATGACATTTTAACATAGAACGTACATTTTAAAGAATCTATGTTTCGATTTTTTAAATTTAAGGAGTCTTCCGTACGGAGGCCTCAGATTTAAGTACTCTTTCAAGATGCATTAATCTTATTGCTGTATAGGCCTACACTGATTGCCAAAGTGGCAGGACCGCTGCTATCGCACGTCACGTGAGCTTTTCTCAAATTACTTGTTTGCGTAGTGTTTGTTTGGCCATGTTGTCATCATTATTCTCCAAGTTTTTCCAAGCTATAAGCTTAGTTATTTAATTTTCTCATCTGGCTGCAGTGCTGATCATTTTTCATATAACTTATAAAGTTTTCAAAAAAAATCACACGTTGTTATTATTACGATATATTTTACGATGAAGCATTACAGAAAACAAACGCAATTAACGTTACACAGCTACACACTACAGATAATACAGCTAGGAAAACATGGCGGTCCAGTGTCGACATAATTGTGCGGCTCTCTGCCTCGAGCTGCGCAACCGTAACTCTAACAACGGCTACTTTGTTCCTTAAAATGTTCAGATTATTGTTTTTTTTGCTGTTTTAGTTCTGGAGTTATGAACGTAGATGGCAAACGGGTGGACGGACGGATGGACGGACGGACGAGTAAGACCCGTATTCCGACTTATTAGGACGGCCGCGCAACAATATACACTATATAAATACGTTTATACACAAAATATCTGTATCTCGACGGTCATTATCCGATTGGCTAGCTTTTCCGTAACGTCACACTGCGCAACTGGTGCTCTTGCCCATCACTGAGTACGCCGCCAGCGGCATAGCCAGAAATGAGAATTGAGAGCCTCGACTTTTTTCCCTTCTTTTCCCCTTTGTTTTTCTTCATTCTCTTAGCTTCCTTTTTTCATTTACCCCTTCTGAAGTAGAACCCTTTAAAATCCAGCTACGGGGTCTGGTTGAGCGCTGTCGCGCTGTGAGCTATTCAGCGGAGTATTAGGCGGAGCCACACCCGAAATCGAATTTGGTGCGTCATATCTTTGAAATATGAAACCTGGTGGCAACAATTTTAATTATTTTCCTGAAAATCAACTGACCAATTTTAGCGCAGTTTAAACGTGCGCTTGTCTTGTTTTGTGGATAGAGGAATGGGGGTCTGGGAGGCTTTCTAGCCCCCCTGGTCTACGTCACTGTGTGCGTCGCGCCGCTGCATGGAATTTCGTCTGGCTTGTGATTTTGTTCACGTCTCGTCACAAAACGCACGACGCTGCAGCTGTAGTCTATAGTGACGCTGTCGCCACGTCGCATGCAGACAGCGTCAATTTTTAAACAGTCGTTGATACGCAATAAAACAAGCAGCTTAGCTGTCGCTAGGGTGTTCCGAATGCCGTATGCCGCATTGCTGCAGTCCAAAGGGCAGCAAATGTGAACACCTATTAGTTATTAATAACACCAGCCTTGTTTTATCCCTCACCGTTTCTGCAAAAAGGTGACTAATAGGATGAACTTGAAACCTTGCATTGAAAATTTTGGTCAAACCGCTGCAGATGGAAACACGATTAGATCTACTACTGACAGCCTATAGGAAGTCGCCACCGCCTTATCCAACGGCACTATTACCGACCCCATACAAGTTAAGTTTAGCCACAATAGTGCGTAAATGCGTAATGACCCTTTAAGATCATCTATAAAGGTCATCAAGGGTCAGTGATTTTCGTGTCATCTGAAAGGCAATATGCGACTTCCTATAGTAACCAATAGCAATTTAAACCCTACCTCTCACCGTTTGGCCGCAATACATCCGTTACACACGGACGATAAACGACTAGGACCTATAAGCTTACAGCTTAACGGTCGTTCCAATAAACACTTTGACAAGCAGATCAAGCCCACCATTGCAAATGTTTTGTGCTTTATTTTCCATACAAGCTAACTACGTCTAGAACGTTTGCAAAAATGTTTTACGGCGTGAGTGCTAGATCGTTTGTCAAGGTCGCCACAAGGTCAAATATTTATGAGTTTTGGGACAACTGGCGGAGATATCTACGACGACCCTTGGGCGTGAAAAAATTGTCTAGTTTCTGTAGCTTTGAAAGAGAGGAAGAAAGAAAAAGGAGGAACAGAACCAAAAGGGAAGTGAAGGAATGAAAGATGACGGATGAACTCCCACTGCGAAATCCTGTACGTACGCTACTGGATTGTGTGATATACAATCGCCCACGAGTAAGATATGGTATGCCTAAGATATGATGTGTTTTGCACTGAAAACTGGAAGGCACGCTAGCTTATTATGTAACGCTTAAAACTAAAAAAAACTAAAACCGTTTGACAGAACCTAAAACAAGAGAAATTGAAGAGGCACTGGTGTGTGGAAAATGGAAAAAAAAACACGCGATGAACGAGTTGTACACTAATTAAAAACGAGGAAATAGCGAGAACTGAAACGAAAAAAAACACAAGCAAAGAAAATTTGTTGACAGTCTAGAAATCCGCGAGGTCAATCCGGCGGACGTCAGATGTGTGTGGATGGTAGGATTAACATTTTGCCGTACTCCCTGTCTGTCGGAATCGAGTGACTAACTCCACTTGAAGGTCGTTTGGTCGTCACGTAATCCTAGGCGAGGACGTGCATGTTCGCACGTCTGAATTTTACGTCTCACGTCACCGCCATCCGTCGGAGTGTGCGTAAAACGTCGCCGAGATGGCTTATCCGGTCTTTTAACGCAGATGCACAGCTTTTAGGCAAATGCGCCATTAGCGTCGGTCGGCTCGGCCGCATCTAGTGGCTTCTATCCACCAAAATCTGAAATAAAATCGGATTCGTCCTTTTCCTTTCAGGTTTCTTTCTCTCCCTGCCGCTACTTTCATCCTCTGCTTTTTCCTTTTCCCCTTTCTCTTTACTCCTCTTTTCTGTGATTTATCCTTTTTTTCTCTCCGTGTTCCTTACTCCTTTTTTTGTTGCCCAGTAAAAATAAAAGGGAAAATTATGTTGAGCATGTACATTTTCCAGTAAAATAGGGGGATGAAGTTTCGTTAAGGTGTGAATTGCTTAGGTCTAGTGAAAAATAGGCAAGAAGTTTTGATCTACATTTTGAACAAAAATCCCTTGAAGTCTTTTCTCCTTTATTTTTCATCGGGCGCAGCTTGCGCTCACCAGGTATAGAGATAGATCATAAAAGCCCCTGGCCGCATCGTCGCAGGAACACTGTGCGATGTCGATGCTGAGGCCTCTGAACGCCGGCGGCGGACCTCCACGGCTTGTGATGTGGACTTGGAACAGTTCGTCTTTCATCAGCAGTCTGAGCAGTGTATAGAGAGACTCGGAGACCATTAGTCAAGGATGTGGACTCGGTCTCGACGTCTCGGTCTCGAGACGGTCTCGAGACGCGCCAACGTTTCGTATGACGTAAGGCGATAATTTTAGTTCTTGCAAATTGCAATAAACCCAGGGCCGTCGAGAGCCACATCGTGGCCCGGGGAAACATTCTCGCTGGGCCCCTCTGGCGGAAAATGTTTTGAATTTTTCTTTTCATATTTTGAGCGACGCCGGGGCCCCCAAACGTCGCGGAGTCTGGGGTAACTTCCCCCCACTAACTCCTCTGTCGACGGGCTTGGATCAACTAGTGGCCTACGTCTGCAATAGTGCAAATGCAAGCCCCTATGGTGCAAGATGTTAATTTATCAGTCACAATTTTTAAATGAGCTGAAAAAACGACAGTTGTTTAAACATCACCCTAACACGGTTGCCTATAATGTTTTTATGTGACATTTAGGCCTACATGTCATTTTGTTTCAATGCTGGCAAATCTGCAAAGGCAAAAAAACAATGCTTTATACAAAATAAATGTACAAAACATTAGTTTATACACTTGATAACGGCAACATTTAAGGACTTGCACATCGAAAACAGCAAAAATTACAAAAGGCGACATTGCCCCCATCACACTGACTGTGTGTCAATGTGCTGCTGAATAATATCACCTTTTGTAATTTTTGCTGTTTTCGATGTGCAAGTCCTCAAATGTTGCCGTTAACAAGTGTATAAACTAATGTTTTGT
>Ga0056128_1007586_pt1 | contig 13689 bp, 5 predicted proteins | sample WorMetLIZISLAND2_FD_71113 | JGI IMG/M metagenome (GOLD analysis project Ga0056128, IMG submission 71113) | Marine gutless worms symbiont microbial communities from Max Planck institute for Marine Microbiology, Germany - Olavius geniculatus... ... | reverse complement strand
TTTCCTTACCTGTATTTTCATGCCACGCAGTATGGTGCCGCATTTTCATGTCTCGTATTTTCACGACTTGCATTTTTGATGGTGCCGAATTTTCATTTCTCGCATTTTCAGTCGCCCCAATGATTCATATGACACTCGACTGTTATACCCACACAGTTTAGTGTCATATAGACCATTCATTGCTATGTTGGTCTAAAGTTTTTTTTTCAATTTTACTAAAATATTTGTTTGCTATAATCGTTATGTATGCATAATGCATTGATATTTCACACAGAAGTGTAGAGACGCATGTACGGCGTGGTGGGATATGTAATAATAACGTATTTGCAAGTTGTTTGCAGAGTATGACAGTGAAAAAATTTTGAAAATCGGTCAATAATTGCCGAAGATGTAGACAAAAGTAAAGTGGCACGTTTTTATGGCCCACCTTGTATACGTATATGTACCTCGCCCTTCACATTTTAAAATATAGACCTCTATACGGCATATACGCTCTTCAGTCAACTTTTTCTCCTGATTCGGAGAGAAAAAAAGTAAATTTATGAGAACAGCTGGATAGTCAGTTTTAGTACAATTACGATATTAATAATTAGGCTAGATGCCAGACGGAGCAGGCGTACTTGAGGTCTGAACTCTGCGCTTGAGAATTGACCATTTCGCCATCCAATTCACCCAAAATTAAAAAATCTTTTACCCAAAATCAGATCCTTTCCGAGATGGAGAGGAGAATACCCCATTTCCGTACCACACTTAATACTCCGGAGTCTTAATTTTGGAGTCACTCTTTGGATTATCTGTCTTTAGCTTAATGCGCTTATACTACGTAGGTAGAGTTAATACCCTGCACTTAGTGTGAATCGTTACTGTCCAACGTCTGCCAAAGTTTTCTCCTCAATACTCGTCGATCGTTCGCGTTATTATCGAGGTAAATTAAGCGTGGTAAGTCTGTAACTTCAATTGTTGTGCATTTTCAAACAGTCGAATATTCGCCATTGTACATGCCTTTTTACATCGACCATGCAGTAATCCAACCATTCCCGGTCGAACTCAAGCTCATCTTCCACTGAGATACTATTTCCGGGAAAGCAGCTGTCGACGTCGGACTCAGTTACGCATCGAATTCATTACAGTGTCGGCGTAACACGAGACAGCTGCAGAGACTGCAGACTGCTGAGGCAAGCGTCAGACAGCATGCAACCTATAGCAGCACCTAGCCGACGTGACGCCATGGCGTGAGCTTCTCCGACGTAACGGGCGCCGCGTCCGATATTTATTTCTTGGTCTTGGCCACATCGGCAGTGCCAAATAACGGATGTTGTAAACCACTTTATGTTCACAACCCGCCGCTATACCTTCTTCGTCTTCTACACCTTGCCGGCAGATGAGCGAGGCAGTAAACACTAATAAATTTGCCCGAGTTTCAATTACGCAACAACGATCGACCCGCAACCTGTAGGCATGCATACGTTACTTTGCGACGTCGCTTGATCAAACTTTCATTTTTAGCAACATATAATACAGTAGGCTACACAGCGGCCACTTTTATTTTTTTCCGTTTGTTTGTATAATTATAAAAGTCAAATTAATTGAGATTAATTGTGTCTGTGGCTAATTAGAATAATGTGTGCATTGTGGTAGTTTGCAGCCGGCTAAAAAACACAAAGCTTACATGTGCTATTCCTTGTGTCGTAATTATGTCTTCGTACGTTAAAATCTAAAAAAACTTGAAAAAGCACCAAAAAATTGAAAACATATTTTGAAAGCATAGGTGTTGCTGCTACGTAGTAACGTAGGTCGGTTACAATCTGACGTTGGCCACCTGGATAAACGTACAATAATTCCATTCCATTACGCGAGAACTGTGCCGTTATTGCATCTATACTTCTGTGGCGTAGGTCCACTTTTAACGCAAAGTCGATTGAGCTAATCTCCTATGACCAGGAACAACAAACGAAATTGGATGCTGCTGGACTTTTAACAGCGTCCGTGCCTCGACTGAAGTTGCGTCGACAAAAGCGTCTCACGGGACTGCACTCAGTAATAGCACACACGCCAATACGAACTGTACTAGAAATAGTCTGCGCCAGAGTCTGACATGCGCTCTTTGACAGCCTGCCGCGGGTGCGCTGGGATTGGAAGACCGGAAAATGGAGGGCCTGAAAGATGCTAACGGTCACTCTGGATATCAAGTAGTTAGGGTGTGTATACAATATATAGGACTAGTAAAAAAATCACAGGTGTTAAGTCACGGATGACTTTATGTACATGCTGCGTTAAGATAATGCGTGATTGATGCTGATGTGATATTATTTTTTCGCCACCTAGCAAAAAGAAGCCACTTGAAGATTAAGCACAGCTAAAATGATTGGAACAGCGGAGTTTAATAGTATGAAAAATGAGACTACTTTTTGCCACAGACAACCATTGAAACATAAGTCTCCTATCTCCTGCAGTTACGTTTGGATGACTCCACGGGTTTGCTGTCTCAATAGCAACCGGAAAAGTGATATGGTGTGACACAGAGAAATTATAATGGTTCTCCATATGCAGTGTTCTGTTTCTAGAAAAACCGATAAATTAAACAATTTAGTATTACGTATTTTTTGACTGTATAGCAAGTACAATTATACTTGTTTGAGGAGGAGTCCTTTTTGGTGGGCACAGTGTAGGGGCCTATATTATATAACTTACGCAAAAAATCTTAGGCAAAAATACCTCACACGTGGAGACAGTCATGCTGTGTCAATCACAGTCTTTGCACTGTCCGAATATTCAATTAAAATCCTTTTTTTTGTTTTGGTCCTGCATTTTTCAGACCTCTATTTCAGTCAAATCACAGCCGCCGCTATCAAGCAGAAATAATGACAATGTGACGAATATACCGGCTAATAGTCCGCACGCGCGTCCAAATTTATCTACTGTACATTCATCAGAACTGGCTTGCGTAGAAAAAAACAGAGAATCGGATGTATGTATGTATGTATGTATGTATGTATTGTAATTTGCCTTGAAACATACAAGTACAAATACACAGATAACATAAAACAGTAAGGCTGGACAACCAGGCAGTGCACTTACGGTTGCCCATACTAAAAACTAATAAAAAAAACACACACACATACTAGGCCTACTAAAAGATATCACAATGGTGAAACACATTAAAATACACCTAACACATACAGAACACTATTGAATAATAAGAAAATCGGTCGGATGTCAACATAATTGCTGCAGGCACTCGCTTCAGGTCTGTCCCACCATTTGGTACTGTACGTGTATTATTACTAATAATATTGTCACTGCATTTATCGTACGGCTTCGGAATTGAGATTCGCAAAAAAACGGAGAGATTGTTGCCCAGTTCTAAAGTAAGCGAGAAATTAACGGACCGAAGAACTCACTGTTGCGCTTATCGATTGCGACAGATCGGGTCGGCTTTCGGCAACACTAGACCTGTCTGCGTATGCAACTGTGTTGTTATTGCATCTCGATGCAAAGCAAGTAGAGTTGGGTCACGTGACTCGGTGCATGGTTGGCGCCGCCGCCTGAAATAGGATTATCTAAGAGCGGACAGTGCGCGGCCTATCAGCTGACGAGAGACTGATGACAGCAACCAGGCTCGCCGAACTGCCGACGACACACTCTAATAAAGAAAGAGCAACTGCGTGCGCCTTGGTCCAGTTGACTGATGACCAACTGAGCAGCACTGCACCGTTCCGCAGTAATCTCACCAAGCTACTGCACGCTGTGGTGTTACTGACGCGTGCTCGTTGACGTCACCGACCTGATGCGTTTTTATCAGCCGTAGCTGCTGCTGCTGATGCTGCTGCTAATGACGATGATAAATTAGCGCGGATAAGCCGAATGTCGTAGTAGTTTCGCTGCGACGTTGATGTAAGTTTGTTTTTAAAAAATTGTCAACATTTTTTTCCGAACACATTTGGACAACGTCGCACCTTATGACTTATAGCTGAAAGCTGTTTTACCATAGTTCCTTTAGCCCCAACAACACTACTGCTGCATCAGAACCATGCAAGCAGTCTTTTGTGATGACTTGTCTTCGTTCTTAAAGGCAATACAACAGTGCTTCTCGTTGACATGTATTAGCGGTAACATCGTTTAGTGAGACCAATAAGACAATAAATTGGTTAAGAAATTAGATTAATGACAACGTTGGTGTAGTGCATCCAAGTCTACTTTTTATCCAGACAGTGTAATGTGTTTTTGTCTAAGACTTTATTTTCACTCTGCCCGACGTTATGGCTTAATTTCGCATCAGTTCCCATAACTTTTTCTCAACCTTTTCTAAGATCTTTTAAAGTTGTCCCAAATCAACAACGTAATTTTGCGTACGTATTTCTTGAGTTTGGCTTACATACTTTTGCAAATTCAGCTGCGAACAGTTCTGATATTTTTTAATCTGTTGATGTCCAGACAGTTCGTGTCTGTTGGAAGAAGAGACTAGACAGAGTGACAGACTGGCAGCAGCAGCAGCAGCAGCCGGCTTGTAGACAGCATCATCATCGCCATCGTCATCAGTGTCGTCATTGACTCTAACTGTCTTGTACAGTCACGCACTTCGTCAACGACACAATTAGTGCAGCACATTTTACCTTTTCAGCACATTAATCAAATTACAGTAATCACAAGTAAATAAAACAAAAAATTCTCGGATTTAGCTAGCGTGTGTATAAATACATAGAACTAAATGTAAACATCACAGGCGTCAAGATAAGGATGACGTACGTATCACGTTAGGATTATGGGTGATTTCTCTGATGTCTACTTACAATGACATCTTTTGTCAGGTAGAATTCAGTAAATCGTTAAACGCGCACTAAGTTTTACAAACATTCAATATGCTAGCTATATTGTTGCACATATGTACTTCGAACACAAACGTCTGGTATCACAAGCAACATATCACCGTTGCATATCACTGTGCCTCGTACCTACGATATAATTTAACCTATGGCGACATGTTATCGACATTTGCGATCAAAATCTAGAGGTTGTCCAAAGTTTGCACGTTTTTCGCTTACTCCGTTTTTTTTGGGAACCCGAATTTCAAGACTTAAATTTTAAAGCTGCACTTGCTTCCGTGATCCGTATAGACATACTCACAAGTTACAGCACAATGCATTTTCGACAACAGAGACATGAGCTCAAAAGCGGTATATAGGCAAAAAACGAGGACGCTAAACCAACAGTGTGAATCAAAAAAAAAATTCCTGACTTGTTTTGTAATTTATTTTTTTAGACCTAAAATTTTAAGCGATAATTTACACGCATAATCTGCGTTCAAATTTACTCCAAAGTGCAAAGTTTCATTCAATTATTCCTAACTTTAACGAGGTTATGCCATGTGAGGCATGATCGTTTAAAAATTCTACATTTCATTTACTGTACTAACTTTATCGTAAATGATAAATAGCAATTAAATTTACCAGAGCTTAGTCCACTTGACTATTCTGTGCAGATGTAATGCTTCAGACATTTTACAAACTCAATTCACAGCCAAAGACCATTGGAGTAAAAGGTGCGCTGCAGCGGATATGGGATAGCTTGCCGCGAACTTTCGCAATATAGTCGGAATGCATGCGTTTGGCCAGTGGTGAATATTGTATCATTGATTACTTACAGTTTCTATAGGCGGCCATTGCTTTTTTGGCGGCCCGCCTACAGTGTGTAGTATTGTATGATAAGATTGTATTTGTGTTTTGGCAAATAAATACTGGTAAACGTTATAAACATCAGATATGACTTTTTCAAAAAATATTTTATGAAATACTTTTAACTGTTTTAAAACTGTAATATTTTAGTAATTTGTGTGTTGTAACTATTTATTTGTTTGTTGTCAAATATTAAAAGTTTATGTCTTGTCATAAATGCTTTGTGAAATGTGAAAATTCTCCTGGTAATCAGCGTAATATGAAATAACTTTGTCAAATTTAAAAATAACTAAATAAAACTTCGTGGTGTGGCGTAAATTTAAACTCAAAATAATGTGTCGAATATCGCTTAATTTTTTTCAGTTTATGAAAAATAAATTTTAAAACACGTTAGAGGTAAAATTTTCTGACTCACACTGCAAATGCTTTCGAAGAACATAATTTAGTCGACAACGTCAGACAGGTTAAGGTTATTTTACAAAAAAAATGACGCAAGCGAAGACTGAGTGTTCTGTACTGTGTGACACAATCGGTAGAAAAAAAAGAAATAAAAAATTCTCGTAACACTGAGATTTGTCATAAGCCCGCGCGGTTCCAGAGTCGGGCGATTTGATTGTATTAGGCGTTCGTTCAATGAGAAGCAATTTCTTATTTTGGCCACTTCCATTAATTTTATTTATCGTTTCGAGCAGTAGGCTAAGCCAACGACCCGGAGCTATGAACGTAGGCTGCTTAATGCACCTCGTATCGTGTCGCAAACTATTCAAGGAAAGCTCTTGCAGTCAATGTCAGTGTCCGACGAACTAGGTCAGTAACCAAAGCATACGACTGATCAATGATCATAGGCCCACCACATGCACCTAAGTGTCCCAGACAATCGAGCCACTTTTATTTTCAAAATAATTTTGTCAAATAAAAATGGATTTTTTGGTAATTTGTAAAGTGACGGAAAATCGCTTTGACTATGTACATACCATGTATGCAATTCTATGTTCGTTGGTTTTTATACACTGTGTCCGGTAAAAAAAGTAAACCCCTAGACATTGTACAGTAAAAATGTCAAATATGATCAAATCTGAATAAAATTTAGTACATTTGATTTTTAAAAAAAATGTTAAAGCGACCACCATATTTCGTTAAAATGTCATTTTCAGCGGAGTTGTTAATTTTTGAATATCAATAGCAAAATTTGTCCGTTACCAATATAGCGTTATATAGGCTACGCACGTCGTACTCAGTCGCTCGATCGGAGGTGACGTGTGTTTACGCAATCAAGGTAACAATAACGTAAACAGTAACAAAATGGTATTTTCTGCAAACGGTCATGTTTTAGTTAAACTGTTGAGGCAAGAGAAAAATATGGTGCTAAAAAATTATCGTAAAATTCCCAAGCAAGCCGTGGACACTGTCAGAATTAAACAAACGGTTGCTTAATACTGGACAATTTACGTTGTGGGAAAACCTCACAAAAGCCGTTATGGTTATTGTTTGCTAAAGCAAATTTAACTGAAATTTGGCGCTTTGATTGCTAATAGATATTGTTAACGTATAATTTTGCCAAAATCAGATGCTGTTTGTGGGAGTTACGCAAATGTGCGCAGCGGTTTACTTATGTAACGTCATATTGGTAACAGAGATATTTTGTTATCGATTATAACTTCGCTACAAAATGATATTTTTAAACAAATTTTCGTGCTAGACGTTGTAATTTATTGGAAATTAAATGTACAAAATTTTATTTATATTTGTTAAGATTTGACATTTTTATTGTACAATGTTTAAGGGTTTACTTTTTACTGAACACAGTGTAGATTAATTTTGACGTAAATTCAAAATGTCTGTCATCAACACGCTCATGAGTCGTGCACATGGTACGAGTAAGCTTTAAATATTAAGTTGTTTAATGTTGCACTAAAGATTTGGTTAATGTTTTCTGTAACTTATCGCAGTGGCGTTATAATGACATCGATCAGCAACACTCCAGAAACAATCTATAAGTTAACAGTAAATTTACCGAACAGAAATACTATTCGTCGACATTAACGTTCGACGTAGTGCATATCTACTATTTAAAGCTGTAGACTTATACGGTTGAGCATCATTATTTAGTTGAAAATCTATGCCGTGGATGCCAATTTGTGTGGATTCTGAATTATAATGCAAAATTATTTACAACTCGAAAATAGCAGCTGTAATAAGTTCGTTGTGTTTGCCAGGTGACACCACCATTTTCGGCGGAGGTTTGAGATCTTTGATCGTTTCTAGTCTTCAATTTGCAAGAAAGACGGTATATCGCCTAGGCCAGCGGGTGAGACGACGGTATGCGCATCATATTAAATACGAAATGATTTATCGAAGCCCCCCTCCATCAGTTCTTGTTTCTTCTAGTAATAATAATGACATAGCAGCGCGGCTACAAAATTACAGCCAGCCTATCGGAAGTGTGCCCAGCACCGCCACGTAAAATATTCGATCGTCCAGCCTGTACCGTCCATGCACCAATGAATCACATGGGCCATTGGGCCATATATAGCCTTCGGAACGGCATTATTACGACGTCACACTTGACCACGCACCCGGCCTTCTCCCAAGACCATCCATGCTGCTGCAACAGCAGCTGCAGTTACAGATATCCCAACTTCATTGTATGACCAGTATATCACGTAGGTCTAACTGCATTTCCAGCTTTCTTTCGTTTTGTCGCTGCAACTGCACTGTAGAGCATTGGTTTTAATCAATTCTGTGACGGCAGTGATAACGATGGTGAAATTAGTTCAAACTACATAGTGTACGATTTTTATTGTAACGTGCTATTGCGAGATTTACGTAATAAAAATGTTCGTTAATTCCAACCAAGTAAACATGTTTGTAAATGTTCTAAGACAACATAATTATTCAGCTTGTCACTGACACTGAGATAACATCGCATCGCCACTAGAACAGCACGGGACGCATGAGAAAAATTTACGTTGGTCGTATGTAAACTAACACGCGTCAATGTCGTAGACACCGTGCGACACTTTCTAATGTCTTCCACAGCTAATTTTAACTACGGCGTTAGGCATATATGAGCTAGATAAAACAGCGGGTGCCTCAGTCTTATTGCGTGTTCGGTAGCGAATCTGTGGTGCGAAAAAGTCGTTTGTCAATTAGCAGATGTAATGACGGCACGCCGAAGCAAGTGGTCCTACGGCAGCGGCTGCAGTGCGTATAAGCAAATCGCGGCAACACATAAAAGTTTCATGTCCTTGCGACGACTTTACCGACCGCGCACAATGCCCCAAGCATTGCTGGCAATTAAACCTAGTTTTATTACCGGCGCCGAAAGAACTATGTATGTGATAAGGTTTGTTCGTTTGCGTCTCTCTGCTTGTCGACTAAATTGCTCAAAAACTTGTAAACGAATTTTGACAAAATTATGTGGAAGGGTTGAGCATGGCTCAGAGAAAAATCGATTAAATTTTTTGGCAGCCATGCGGTTTATCTGGTAAATTTTGTGGATTTGTGCGTTGTGTCTTCTTTACCATTAGGAGATCTGGCGTCAACCTAGAATTTGCAACTTATCTCAGCAAGTTGTAATTATGGCGTGGAAAGTGGCGGTTAGCTTTAAGATTCAATCTATAAGGTTCCCAAATTATGCGGATCTAGATCCAAAAAAATTAAACAATTTTTTTGACGAAATTCTAAATATAGATGGGGACTGAGCGGTATAAGCAATTAGATTTGTTGTATTGGCCAGGTGGCAGCATTGTTTCTGGCGGAGTTTTAATATATCTGATCGCTTCTAGTTTTACGTGTCCGCCACAAGCCACGAGATGGACGAACGATTATAGCCTAGGCTAAGTTATATCTTCTTAATTACTGTCCTAGCAGTTCAATGTCTCGTTATAATGCCTGACATTCGTTTTGTTTATAGGCTATATGTAATAAACGTTAAAAAAATTCAAAAATCGTCGAGAGCACGTTTTTACGAAAGGCATTTTTATAAACAGACAATACACAATACAGAATAATACAAAACTCGACGTTAAAGCTAATCGCCACATTCCACGCCATTCACTAAATCCTCTGTTCCAGGATAGAACCAGGAACAGATTTGGAATATGATTGGGTCAGTTGAACATGTATAATACTGCAGCAAATGCGCGGATGTTAAATTTAACAGGTCACATATCCAGAGTTCAGATATGATGCATACTGACAACTGCTGCTGGTGTTTTTTGTTAAATTGCCGCAGCGACTTGGGGCTGAAGCAGCCTGTTACATTTTTCCACTGTGCAGTGATGACGATGACACCGATGCTGAGTGGCTTGGCTGGTTTAGGCCCAAATTCCATTAAGCCAACTTTGCGACAAAGTCCGCGACATGACTTTGTCGCGGACGTGCATTGTGACAGACTAAATTCCATTAAAGCGACACAAACGGGTTTGTCGCGAACTTGTTACGGACTTTGTCGCAAAAATCTGGCTCGACATATCGAGATGGCTTGTGTCCGCGACTTTTTCGGCGGGAAAGTTTTAGTGAAAGTCGGCGTAATAGAATTTGGGCTTTAGCGGTGTGTGCGAATGACCGATATTGGTCTCCCAGTCCCCTGCTTCATTTCACTGCTCATTTGTCAACACACACTCTATTTACAGCAAAATAACACAAATGTGATATTATTTAGCAGCAGATCGACAGCTAGTCGATGTGATGGTGGAAAATAGTATTATTGTTTTTGTGATTTTTGCTGTTTCGATGTGACGTGTCAGTCACTGCATGCCGCCGATTGCTGTTTTGCATGTAACACTAATATCTTGCTTAGGTTAAGCAAACGAGCCATAAGCACTACGAAACGTAGGGCCTAACACGCAAAGTATATATGTCGGCGTAATGGAATTAAACTAATTAAATCACCTTTAAACTAATTAAACATAAAAAAATATTTACATATTTTATAACTGTCCGTCGAGGTCAATTTGTCAAATAGACACTCGAGTCTACTGGCAAACGCTGAAAAGCTAGCACAGAGACCGAAAGCAGTGTTCGCGACTCTCGCGAGACAAGCAGTCAGCATTAACGAATGACTGATTAATACTCACGGACGGCATGGACAGGTTAGATGGACGGATTGACTTTCTACAACCACCTATCTTTGGGAGTCTAGTCCAAACATAGACTAGGCAAACAGAGAGACAGATAAAAAAACTAGAACAGTAAAAAAACTGACTTGAGCATCCCTTTACTCGGAGCGTTCTCAGTACAACGATCGTTAAAATTCTGCTGTATTTCAAATGTGTCGCCACGTTATCTCGTCAAATGCTAATACTCTAAATTGTCACCCAGGATAATGGGACAGCTTGACTGGTGGTTTCTATTGTTTTTTGGGTGCGGACATATTGGACAATAGGTCTATAGGACAGTCGTGGAATGTGGAGTGCCATCGACGGCTTCCGTACATTTAATGCCATTTCATTTTCAAGTTACGCGCATTTATACGCATAAACGTATCATCGTTCTTGATATAATTAAATGCTGCATTTCTGCGAAAGTACTAAAAATGTTGTTGCGTCTAGTGCTTATATTATACCTAGCTGAATCAAAAACAGTTTTTATACACGCAAACTTAAACTACATAATACAGTATTCGACATCAGACCAGAGTTACAGTAAAGTATAGACATATCGGCTACTCGCACCGAACAGCTTTCGAAGAAGCGTGCTTGTCCAAAGGGAAAACTTCGCGTGACGCCAACAGACGCACTTCGCACCAACAGTCAGTCGTTTGCATGGTGTCCTGCACCTACCAAGTGTCAATGGCGATTCCGACGCCGCGAACGTAACTTAATCAATGTCGTTGTGGACGCCTAGGTATCCGCCTCCTCGGTCCCTCGCTGCTGCTGCTGCTGCTCTCTTCATCTGTCCAGTGGCGTAGAGAGATGCGGGGGACGCGGACCGCACCGGGCGGCACTTTTTAAGAGCGGCAAAAAGACGTACGTGCAATGATTATTTATAATAATAATGCAATTAATTGCATTTATTACATACATGGGTAACTGCGCAACATAAGCGTGCCGTAAAAACTCTGGGATTTTAAAGTGCCTGGAGCTTGAACAGACACCCTGCCGGGCCTGCTCACTAAATGATTACAAGACAAAGGTGGACGGCAACAGTGGCGGATCCAAGGGGAAAAGCAGGTTGGCAGACGTGCGGCAGCCCCTTCCTCCGCCCTTGCGCCTCTATGCGTGAGTGAACACTTTATGCTATGCTCTGCCGAATTGCTCTTTAATAAGATCGTGTCTCAGAAAAATAATTAAAATTGTTGCCACCACAACTTATATATTGTGCCAAATTCGACTTCGGTTGGGTTTTACCCCAGACCCCGTTGGGTGAGCTCACTGTATACAGCGACCTTGGACCCCCTAGCTGGCCAGCTCATTGTCGATAGTCTTGTCTTCATCAAGTCCATGCCTATAGAAATCACATTAAATAGTATAAATAAGTTATTCGGCTACTATTAAGTTTATTGACTTTAAAACGGTATGCACAATATATCCACAATTTAGGAAACTGACCGCTGACATTTGCATCTATCAGTGGCCATAATGGCTAGTTTGTTCATATAGGCCTAACAACCAATTTGGTTCAAATTTGCATTTATTGTTTAAACTGCACTGTATTTAGTCTGCTGATTGTCAGAAAAAAATATTAAAATTGTTACCAGTATAGATGTCATATTTTAAGACTAAAATGCACCAAATTCGATTTCGGCTGCTGCGCCTCAGACCCAGCTGGGGAGCTCGCAGCTCTCCCCAGCCTATATCTGGGTTTAAAATGTTTTACTTCTAAAAAAGGAGGGAAATAAAATAATAAAATGGAAAAAAGATAAAACCGAAAAAAGGACAGGGGTAAATTAAAAAAGAGAGAGAGAAAAGAGGAAAAGCATGGGCCCTTGGCTGAAGCTTAAATCTGCCACTGGGCGGAACATTTTAAACCCAGATATAGGCTGGGGAGAGCTGCGAGCTCCCCAGCTGGGTCTGAGGCGCAGCAGCCGAAATCGAATTTGGTGCATTTTAGCCTTAAAATATGACATCTATACTGGCAACAATTTTAATATTTTTTTCTGACAATTAGCAGACCAAATCTTGAAGTCCGCACCGGGCGGCCAACGGGCCTGCTACGCCACTGCATCTGTCTCACAGAATGCTTCCGTGTGTGAGTCCACGAAAAAGCTTACCGCCAACAAAAACTGGATCTGACAGTAAGCAAAGTCATTAAATCTTCAAATGTACGATTTGAATATCTTATCTTCACCAGCTGACATGTTCGCTGCTTTCTTTGGGCGTCGAATGCTTAAACCGTAACGGATGCGAGCCATGTCGTTCAGTTGGTCAGAGACATCATGCTGGATGTGATCAAAAAGGGCGCAGAAAGTCGGGTGGATTATTTCTATTCGATGTTGCAGCGCAGAAACTTTGTTAACTTTGCAGTGCTGCACACTTTTCAACACGTTATTAGTTCGGCTCTGGTTCCCACGAACACTGAGGTGTTCTACATTCCGGTGGTTTTTACTCCCGCGTTTTCCACGTCTGCAATATCGTGCCGCGTTCTTCAGCCCTGCATCACGGTGCCACGTTTTCCATTCCCCAATTTTCCACTCTCGCGTTGTCAGCGCCCTTGATAGGGCGTACACTGAGACTCCGTTCTGATCGCCAGATGGCAGCACCACTTGCGGCAAAAGTTTGAGAGCTCTGATCACTTCTCGTTGTGACGTCCTTCTGCTCAGAACAGTTACTGTTGCTGTCTGTCATACTTCAAGTCTCTGACGAGCTCAGAAATAATGCTGCAATGTAGGCCCTACATGTACAGGGTGGACCAAAAAAAACGGGGCCACTCTATACGATTTTTTGCAGAAATCAGGTCGTTTCATTCTCAACACGAAAACATAAGTTATTGAAATTAATTATGTGCAACAGTGGCGCCACCTGGCGAATACGAGTTACTATTTCAAATGACGCAGCGTCATGGTGTCGGTCGG
>Ga0056128_1007585_pt1 | contig 13691 bp, 5 predicted proteins | sample WorMetLIZISLAND2_FD_71113 | JGI IMG/M metagenome (GOLD analysis project Ga0056128, IMG submission 71113) | Marine gutless worms symbiont microbial communities from Max Planck institute for Marine Microbiology, Germany - Olavius geniculatus... ... | reverse complement strand
TGCAGGAGTTAAGCCACGCTGCCCTAGATAGGCAGCGGTGGGCAGCGATAGTAAGAATGGCGTCAGACACCAACGGGCATTGAGCCCACGGTTGTCGATGATGATGATGATGATGACGATGATGTTGTCGTCTTCGTCGTAGTTGTAGTTTTTGTAGTTGTCATTCTTGTTTTTTTTGTACATGTAGTGGTAGTTTAGTTATTGTTTTTGGCTAACCATTAGGTCAAACCTAATGTATTAATCATACCTAAGTATCATGTGTCGTTTGTCTGTCAGCTGTTTGTTTGTTTGTCTGTAATGCATGTATTGTGGCTAAGTGGAACGTCGTATGGGTCGGCAATGGTACCATTGAATAGGGGCGGTAGGGCGGTGACGAGTTCCTATAAGCTTTTTCTATATAACTTTTATAGTAACGATGTCTATATTTTCAACGGTTTGGTTGCAGTTTTGAATGCAAAGTTACTGCCTGCCGCCATCACTTGTGCGCTGATGTATTGTGTCATATTTTAGCGATAATTGTAGAGTTTGATGTAGCAGCGTTGTACCGTAACTTGTATGAGACTGTAGTCACTCTGGGAAATTGCTTTCTTCACGATCGAAGTCGGAGGCTGGCTTTCAGATATAGGCGGTACGGTCGGGCCGTTTTAGCGACAGCTGGGCTTCTTGTGGTAGTAACGAGCTGATATGGCATTGGTGTCAGAACACGAAGCCGGAGCTATCGAAGAGTTTCCTGGTGAACATAACATCAGTGCGCCTAGTGAGTGATGCTGGTGACGTCGTGATGGGAGAGTTGTGGCTGTCCAGGCTGACGGCTGTCGCTTCAGTCACCATCTCAGAGCACGGCAACGCGCGCGGAGTCATTCAGTTTGACATTCTGCGGGTCATTTTTAAAATTTACTTTTAGGCACAGTCACACTTTTGGCTACACATTTTTCTGTAGTGTGGTCTGTCGTCTGTCACATTTGTGCACCCTGCTTAAACTGCTCATTTGGCATGTTCACTCGTGGGGTCCCGTGACATGGCTACTTACGATTCAGCAGGCGGGCAACACTGATCAGCGATTTCGCCTTTTACGAAATTACTTTCGACTTGTTGTCTTGTTGCTTCAGTTACAATCTCTGAACACAGCAACGCACGTGGAGTTATTCATTTCCACGTCATATGGGTTGCTTTTTTGTTAATCTTTGCAGTTTTACAGTTTTTTAGGCTGTACGAATTACATTTTTTAATCTGTTAATCTTTAGCAGTTAATCAGAATTAATCCATTTATTGCGACATTTTTCTGCTCAATAAGAAAGACCACTAAAACTGCCGAATTCAACTGTCGGTTGTTGTTGTTTTGTAAAAAAAAACTGAATCATAGTCGAAAAAAACATGGTCTTGATACAGTGTACAAACTGCAGTTGGATAAAGTGTCAGCAACAGTGTACACAGTGTCTCAAAAAACATCCCGGACATTTTCAATTCTAGCGTGAACAAAAATTATCAGATTCTGATAATTTTTAATGTGAATATTTTTGACACAACTTGCCATCAAATGATCATTTGCTTTTTACCTCGCCCAATATCTGTTTCGGCACTACCTAGTGAAAGAAAAACAAGCGAAATAAGTGTTTAAATATACAAAACACTTGGAAAAACATCCCCAACATTATTGGCCGTAACTTGAAGCGTGATTATCAGATTTCAATAATTTTTGGCACAAATATTTTTGACACAACTGGCTATTCAATTGCTGTTTAAGTTCCCACCTCACCCAGTGTCTGTTTTTGCACTATCTGGGGAAAACAGACCAAGCAAAATACCCGTTGAAATGAATGAAAAAACGTCGATGAATTTTGTCTATCCAGATCTCTGGCCCCCAAGAGCCAGTCAATTACAAGTTTTGGAGCAGTGTGTCTATCAAATGACGTTCAGAAATGTTTATAAATTTAAGAAGCAACTGGTGAAGTCTGGATTAGTCTGGAGCATAACATTATCGATACTGCTGTCAATGAATGGAGAAATCGTCTCCATGCCTGTGTTTGCACAATGGGCCAACATTTCGATCATTTTTATTGCAGACAGCTAAGAAACGAAACAGTTGAATAAAGTATTATCCAACGTGTCAAAAATGCGAACAAAATGTGTTTTTATGCATTACTTAGATTAAGTAATAATGCCTTTTTAGGTAAAAATGCATTATTTGGTTGGTGCTGATTTCCTTAGGTAGTGCAGAAACAGACGTCGGGTGAGGTGGGAAACTACATAATGAATTAAAGATTTGATGTTCAGTTGTCTCAGGAATATTCTTACCAGAAATTAGTAAAATTCAGTAATTCTTTTTCAAGTTATAATCAAAAATGTTCGGGATGTTTTTTGAGACACAGTGTACGTAGTCAAAGCTTGCAAAATGCAGACTGACTGTTAAACTGCCACTATACAAGCACAGGGCATCTGCATTACAAGCTGTGCTGTCGCCGTGTAACAACCGTGCTTTTTTGCGTGATGTTATTGTCGTCAGAATGAAGAGAATCGTGTGGACGTAGGCGAGGGTCATACTGTAAAGTTGCGACTGCAGCGAAGTGTCTACACTGCAGGTTTCTTCTCAGTTTTTCATATTTTTGTTCACGGCGCTTGGTTTAAGCGTAAACTTAGCACTATAACTGCTTCATTTCAACGCTTATACAGTGCAAAAAATATGGTGCAAAAAGTACTGAAAACATGTTCACATTGGCCAATTTTTCTTGGTTGATTTTAAACGGCATCAGGATCATGGAATCAAATGCGTGTGATAGGCTGTCAGAATTGTAATCGGAAGATCAAAAAATTGCCATTTTTGCGCATTTATTGCATCTATTCATGGAGGGATGGCCAGGCTGAGTTGACATGGGTGACTGGTTGCAGTTGCGTATTTAGATGGTTAACCTGTCACCCGTCCAAGTACTGACTGGGCCGTGTCATAGAGTTCCACTTTTGGGTATTACACCAGCAAATATTGAAGATGCGAAAATAGACAAGGATTAAGGAAATGAGGGGTGGAGAGGGATATTTAGGCAAATTGTTAGCTAAAATTTACATGCTTTAATACACAAGATGTGATTTGATTTGCTGTAGGTTCAGTGACGGTATGGTGGACTAGCCAGGCTCACGAGGCAGGTGCCCTCGTTGACTATTGGCCAGACAGCGGTCAGGTGACCTTCAGCTCTGGACAGCAGACTGCACACATCAGGCTGGATACTGCCGATGATCGTCAGAATGAAAACTTGGAGGTCAGTCCACTAGCTTTAGAATGGTTAAATGGTATAGCTCTTCATATGGAGCATCATCTGCCATATGCGATGACACATTGTTACTTGATACAGGTGATCGTACCCAGAAAGATGGAAGGCTGAGTTGACCTCGGTGTTGATTATATACTAAGATGATTTACCTGTACGCAGACAATTACTTATCACAGGAGCACTGTTGTAAGGGTGACCAGCCATTTCAATGGCAGAATCCAAAATTTGATCCCCTGTGTATCCCAAACCCCTTAACTTTTTCGAACTAAAATTTGCATATATGTTTACGTTTGGCATGTCTTTTGATATGCAAATTTGGTGAAAATCCGTTTACAGAGGGCTTTCTCACGAATAGGTGAAGTAAAATGCTTGCGTGACTTTTTGTATCTTTCTTTCCTTTTCTTTTTTTTCTTGCCGTCCTCTACAGGAAAAACGACTGAACTGATTTTAACGCATGATGGCTCATATGACGCGGTTTCGTGCAAGAGTGTTTTATGAGGGTTACAAAATTTAAATTCAACACTTTAGCCTATTTTTACACAAAAATATAAAAAATTACAATGGCACCTACGGGGAAAGTTAAACAATGCCTTGAACCGAATGATGCCAGGCAAATTTTTCCCTAAGTGACCCTCGTTGCCATGGCAACGAAATTTGGGACAAAATTGTTGCTGGTTTGTCAAAAATGTGACTTCCGTTCCAGTAGTAATATTAATATTAGACTAGTAGTAGTAGGGATAGGGGTAGGCAGTATTGGGAAAACTCGGATACAAAATGAATTAAATCAAACTTTGAAATCATACAGACCAAATGAGTTTAAACTCAAACTCAACTCGTCTACTTCATAGTGAGTTAAATCAAGCTCACGAAAAAATGAATTAACGCATAAACTCACTTCTTTTTTCCGGTTACCAAGCAATCAATCAGTAAATTTACAAGTGCTGTCCTGTGACGTTGACGCCGCGCTGCCGACAATGCTCCAACTCCGTCGCATTCACATCTCGATACTGAGGAGATGCTGGGGGTGTTAAGCTTGTCTTAAGGTGATAAAAACTGGTCAGTCACCAAACAATCACTGTCGCTTCTTGAGTTTATTGATATTCCTAAACAGCGTCCCATAAACTCGCTGCTGCATAACACTGCAGACATAGTCAAACGGACTATATAGGTATCTAGAATAATGAACTTTACTAATGTTTTTGTTTTTTATTTTAACTCCTGCGGCATTTGTACTGTTTTCTCAAGTAATGCAGAAACAGCCATTGGGTGAGCTGGGAATTTAAAGGGCCATTTAATGGCCAGTTATGTCAGGAATGTTCACACCAAAACTTATTAAAATCTCATTATTCTTTTCTATGTTACTATCAATAATGTCACGAATGGCATTTGGCGTTTTTGTTCACTTTAACGTCGATTTCGTGAGTTTTGATTTTCCCAGGTAGTGCAGAAACATCACTTCGGTGATCCACAAAAATATTTCTTCCGCAGTTCAATCAACCAAATTCTTTCGAAGAATTTTAAACTTATACCGTTTCTTATCACTGTTTATTTTTTGTCATATTTGATATTTGCTTTCAGCAACAGAAATTTGTCAAAGTTTGCATTTAAAAGTTAGTTGCGTTTTAGAGTTTCAATCTGTCCGCTTACGCCGAACAAAGTCTTTTTACTGCACTGTTGTAGGCCCCTATTAACCCATTTCTGCGTGACTTGTTTTGTGATGTATTGTCAAAGCAGGTGTCCTTTTAGGACGTTATGTAGTAGTACCTTAAACTGCCGGATATTTGTGCAGCAGTGTTAACGACCGATCTTGATCTGCGAGATGTGAAGACATTTCTGTATCGGCAATTAACAATAACCGAAAATAACCGGTTCAGTCCAGTTAGACTTTTGTCGGGGCCCAGTTGGCCAGATATTTGTTGACTTGCTGTGGATCTGTAATTTTAATTTTAATTTTTAACTTGCAGTGAGTTGATTTTAATAAACTCACAACTCACACAAATACTGAATTAAATCAAACTCATAACTCACAATAACTGAGTTAACTCGTGAGTTGAAACTCATTTGAGTTAAGTCATGCCCAACACTGGGGGTAGGTTAGTGGTAGTGTCGGCGTAGTGTTATGGTAGCAATAGGGGTAAGGTAAGTTGTGGTAGGGGTAGAGTATGGTAATGGAAAAGTAGTGGTTACTTATAGTCAAAGTAGAAATAGGAGTAGCAGTAGTTGTGGTAGCAGTTGTAGTGGTTATTCTACTGCTAGATTTTATTCAGCTCTAGATTACTTTCAACGGCAATAAAACTGCAAATATTTATGTGAAAAACTGCTCAGTTTATATAGGCTACAGTGTAATGGTGACATCGTGGTTGTAGATATAAAACAGCACAAATCACAATTTAGAAATTCAAACATCACTAGTACACAATGTCAGAAGAACTGTACTGACATTAGGCTATTTCAGCAAACTTTCAGCATTGCTGCACTCTGGCTTAGTGGCTTAATTTCAGGGTTGAAAGGTCAAAGCTCAGTAATCAAGATCTCAGTCGAGCCATATTCTTCGAAAACTGCATTTTTTTTTGTTTTTTAACATCAAACTTCTGCTACTGGACACAATTTTACTAAAGTTTTAGCATTGAAACGTTCTGGGTCAAAAACCAGAATCAGAGTGTGTGTGGCAAGAAGCTTACTATTTTGCAATGTTTATGTGATGTTACTGTAGACATTTGACATAGAGCTGGCGAATGTAAGTCGTGGAGCGGTGATAGGCACTGACCAGCAGGTGCGTGTTGGAATACTTCCGAGTGATTCGTCCAACGGAGTCTTCTCAATCACTCCTCATCAGGTAAAAAACGTGAAGTCCATCCCAAGCCATAACGCCCATAAGGCGGCTCTGATCTCCGTTTCCTTAGCCTTCAGCCAAACACCGGCTTACACTGCCAGACCACGGACATGGGGCTAGTTTGTTTGCTGACATTATTATTATTATTGCTGAGGATGTTTTTGTGAGGCATATAAAACTAAACTACTGACTGAGATTTGGAGATAACTTATAAAACTTTATTGGTCAAACTTAGGCAAAATTTACGCCAAAAATTATAACCTAGGAATTAGTTAAGAAAAAACCCTGATTTATAGAAATTTTTAAAAATAATGTAAGAATAATTTACGACACAAAATAACTCAGAACAGCTTTTATGGTAACTTATGAAAACACAAGAAGATGTTATGTTAGTTTCTACACTGTGTCCCAAAAAAACATCCCGGACATTTTCGACTGTAACGTAAAAACAAATTGTCAGATTTCGATAATTTTTGGAACGAATATTTCTGACACAACTTGCCATCAAATGACCATTCAGTTTCCCACCTTACCCAACGTTTGTTTCTGCATTACCTGGGAAAATGCAACCAGTGAAATATCACTTTTTTATCCAATGCGATATGATTGCTTAATTAACATAATGCGTAAAAACATATTTTGTTCACATTTCTGACACTTTGGCGGACATTTTATTCAGTTGTCCATTTTTCAACTGCCTGCAGTAAAATTGCTTAAAGTGTTGGCGCTTGAAGTGTTGGCCCACTATGAGAACACAGGCAAGTAGACGCTTTCTCCATTCATTGACAGCAGTATCGATAATGTTCTGCTCCAGACTATACCAGTCGCTTCTTGACTTCACGAACATTTCTAAACTTTATTTAGTAAACACACTGCTGCATGACAGTGAAACCCTGTAATAGACCTGCTGTTGTGGCTCACAGATTAGGATAAATGAAATTTATTGACGTTTTTTCGTTTATTGTAACACATACTATGCTTGGTGTGCTTTCCCCAGGTAGTGCAAAAGCAGACGTAGGGTGAGGTGGAAACTGAAAAACTTATTTAATAGCCAGTTGTGTCAGAAATATTTCTGTTAAATATTATTAAAATCTGCTAATTTTTATTTAAGTTACGATTTATACTATCGGGGATGTTTTTTAGGTTTTCTGTTTATTTTATTACATATTTTGCTTAATCTGCTTTCCCTAGGTAGTGCAGAAGCATACATTGGATGAAATAAGAAACTGGATAGTCGTTTAATGGCAAGTTGTGTCAGTAATATTCGTACCAAAAATGATTCAAGTCTGAAAATTAGTTTTCAAGTTACAGTTGAAAATGTTTAGGATGTTTTTTGGAGGGGGGACACAGTGTGGGAAGCCTTCTAAATTAGGCTCCTGTTGTACATTATAATCTACACTGTGAGGCATAAAAAACACACCTAAATTTATTGATCGTAACTTGAAAACAAATTATCAGATTTTAATAACGTTTGGTAGAAATATTTTAGATACAACTGGCCATCACGTGATCGTTTATGTTCCCGCTTTACTGAACGTTTGTTTTTGCACTACCTGGGGAAAACAGAACAAGCAAAATATTACTCACAATAATGTCACGGATGGTTTTTGGCATTTTTGTTTATTTTAACGCCGATTTTGTGAGTTTTGATTTTCCAGGTAGTGCAGAAACATATGTTGGATGAGGTGGAAACTTGAGTAATCGTTTGATGGCTAGTTGTATCAGGAATAGTTGTACCAAGAATTATTAAAATCCGTTAATCCGTCTTCAAGTTAGGGTCGATAAATTTTCGTGTGTTTTTATGCCTCACAGTGTAGCATATATTATAACTTACAAGTTACAATATTAAACCTTTTCGCCGGCCGCTTCTTTCTGCTACCACCAACCGTCTGGCGGTGCCTCCGGTCAAGTTGACAGCCGTCGCCAACCAACCGGGCTTTCCCCGTTGTCGGCCCACGGACCTGGAACGACTTGCCGGATGACGTTACATCTGCCGAGTCATTGTCCAACTTCCGTCAGCGACTCAAAACTCACCTCTTCAGCAAATCTATTTTTCTGGCCATTTCGTGGACTGGACTTTTTCCTATATCTCTCTCTAGTGGACCTAGCAGTTGGCCTAGTCTATATTGCTTATGCCACTATAAAAATTTTGGATTGATTGAGTGATTGATTGAATATACAGCAGTTCGTGCGTAGCTGGTTCAATGCGTCATCTGACCAGGCTGCAGCGTCTGCTGGTAAAGTTGGTTTCAACATCGTCCGGTCTGGAGTAGTAGGTGACGTCACAGTCTACTGGAGACTTGGTCCGGAGGCTTCCAGCGACTTCTATTTACCTCTCAATGGATCCGTCTTTTTCCGCGATGTAAGTAGTACCTTGTTTATACGATGAAGCTGGCTCAAAAAGCACTCGTTCAGCATTCATCAAGCGCTCATCGAGTTAGATTGATAAGTTTTTGATTGAATGCTTGCAATATCAAACATGTTTGATAATTCAAACATTCATCAAATTCCTTTGACAAGTACTCATCAAGCCAGCTCGGTGTGTTTTGATAAATGCTTGATGAGCTATCCATTGCAATCTATACACTTGAACCGGCTTGATGAGTGCTTGATGAGTGTTTTACGAGCGTTTTTATGAACCAGTTTCATCGTGTAAATGGGGTATAATTTACACACAGATAGATTCTTATCACAAAGCTTCGACAGTCACATTTCTGGTTTTTCTTATCTGTGTTTTGTTATCGCTAAACAACGATTTTACGCACTAGATTTATTTATTTAATTAGCGCCGGATTAAGGTTTTGAGACCCAAGGCTGAATAAAATTATGGCGTTTTTTCTTTTTTTCTTTTGTTTTCTTTCTCTTTATTCGTTTTTTCTTTTTAAGTACTTTTTCATGGGTTGAGATGGGCATGGGCAGCAGTAAGAAAATGTCAGTCATATTTATTGACAGTCGCTGCTTGAATCGGGATCGGGGGCTGCCAAAATCAGGGTTTTTGTTTACAACCTTGTATATTTACTTTATTTTATTGTTATTTGTTACGCTAAGTTTTATTGTTTTGCAGATAATTTTTATCTTGTGGATCACAAGTTATTCGTCGGCATAATCTAACATCCTTTCACTCACGGTATGCGTTTACACGTATATCACATCTTTCAGTATTTAGTAATTTTATTTTGTTGTCGAAGTTTGTGTTGTTTTTCAGAAGTTTTTGTTTTTTTTGCTGGCAAGTTTTGGTACCGTTATTGTAAACAGCAAGTTTTTGCCATGTTTCAAAGAAAACTGTGCCAGTGTTATTTTTTAATAACTCCGTTAAACGTTGGTCGATTTCTTTAATTTTTGGTGTGCGACATCACGAAGAAACGTGATGCAAACGATTATAGTTTTGCCCATTTTACCTTAATACTGTTGCTACACTATCTTGTGAAATGCAGAAGTTGTAGTTTAATCGTTTGCAACAATGCATTCATAATGGGTAGCGCATGCATCAGCTCAGAGAATCATTATGATACCACACAAAGTCAATAAAAACTTGTCATTTATTCAATATTAGTCGCATCGAATTGAAGCGATGCATCAATAGCGAGTGGTCCGCTCTGAGTCAGGTGGTTATTGGACGTGCTGTTGGCGAGTGGCGTCAACGCCTACGCTTTTGCTTTCGTACTGAAAGCGGACATTTTGAGCATATGCTGTAATGAAGACGATGTGATATCACTGATATGACACGTTTGACTTTTTGAGAGACAATAATTGCCAGTCATTTTTGTTGCTATTTAGTTAGTCAGTTTACTTTCTGGTTTTTTTGTTTCAGGGCGAGGTATCTAAGCCGGTGACTGCGCGTACGCTTCCAGCTAGCGGCCTGGAAGGACGTGAGACGTTTCATCTATCACTTGTCCACGCCAGCAATGGAGCTGTCATCTCCCCCACCCACGGCACGGCAACGATTGTCATTGAGGCCGACCCGAGTGTTAGTGGGACCATCTCAGTGTCACCCCGCACACGTGATGTCGTTGTCGGTCCACACAGCGTGAGTAGTAGTAATAGCAATACTAGTTGTAGTAGTATGGTCGTATTTGTAGCTGTCATGAGGGATAGAAGACTGAGTTGTAGTTGTAGTTGTAGTCGTAGTAGTCGTGGTCTGACATTAACACATGGATTTTGTATTGCACGTTGTACACTGATTTTCCAGTTGGCAGCACCGATGCTGTCACACGTTTCGTGAGCATTGCTGAAATTACTTGTACTGCTACTGATTTCCTAGATTTAGATTTTCATATTTAGAAATGAGCGAAGAGGCAAAAGGTAAGGGTAAAATCCGATATTTGCTATAGCGCTTCTTACATGAGACGCAGTCATGGTCAGAAGCGCTTTGACAATCTCGGAAGTGGCAGCTGATTGGCTTAGCTAATGATACCGCAGCGCACTATGCAGCCATCCATTGCTCGCGTCAGCGAACAACTGGACCCGTGGTTTGCAGCTAGCAGACATATTACCGCCTCAATTAGCCACACTAGGCCTTCTGACTCATTTTCCATCTCTCGGAGGGTAGGAGGCTGAGTTGGCCTGAGCACATAGTCGGTTAGCAACTTGCTCAAGGTTGCTTGCAAATGACCGGCAGTGAGAATTGAAAGTTACGAGTCGTAACCATTAACCACTAGACCACTTTCATCCACACAGGCACATAGGTGTGAACAACTTGCCCAGAGTTGTTACTTGGTAGTGCACCGGCTGGGAATTGAACCGGGAATCTCTCGATCTCGTATGCAAAGCTCCAGCCGTTGAGCCACCAAGCCTGCGGTACATATAGGGTAGATACGTTTTTGCGTGGGCCCTCTATAAGTAGGCTTAGAGAGACTAGAACGCATTAATGTGGTGTTTGTTGTTAGAATGCTAAGAGTGGGCGCGTGGATCTGGTGAGAAATGGCGGAAAATACGGCTCGGCGGACGTCACGTGGCAGATAGTGACGTCATCGCTGTCACGTGGTGGCGGTGGTTCAAATGGGTTCCAGCAGACTGAAGGAGTTACCACGTTCCATGATCTCGACACCACTGCGCATATCTACATCCAGGTGATTATTGTGGCGGGGGTGCAGGGGTAATTGCGCTTCCTGCCCCTCAGTTTTAGTCTGTCGGAGAAAATTCTTGCTGCCAATTCTCGTTCACTTTCTATTCCCGTTCCGGTATAACTTATCGAACTTGGGCTACGCGGTGGTAGCAGGTCGGCATGCCGGCGAAATGAGAGAACATAACAAACACGTTAAGAGTGGGACATCGTACTAAACGGTGATTAAGTAATAACCTTCCGCTGTCTTTGTTTTTGTGAATTCTGTTAGTAAGTTTACTGCAAATTATATAGAATCAGATGATACAAAAGTTTTTTAAAAACGAAATTTCCATTTCCTGCCATTGCGGTTGACTCGTTTCCCAATGTTCAATTTTTATTACCATCAATTTACTTACATGGTTGCCGTTTTCATGAATTTCTTCCGGTTTTATAGGAATTCTCACTATGTACCCACCTCTGGCTGTGAGCTGTGTATGCAGCTGTATGTGAGTATAGGCGTTGGAGACATCTGAGTCGCGCCTACGTCAGAACTACACTCTACGTCTGCTGTCAGTGACTGGTGCGGCCCGCCTTGCTGCAGACCGCAGTCACATTGAAGCTATCGTTGTCCTAGTCGCTACCGGACACCCACGTGGTTTGTTCCAGTTTACCGGACCACCCACAGTCACCATCTCACGATTGCAGAATCAGGTCAATAGTGTTTAGTATTGCCCTGGGTCGCTATTGCTTTATAATGCTCTCATTAGTCTCATTTCATTATTTTTATGCAGAATCACATTTGCAGTGCCTCTGATTTTGCTTATTGCTACACATTGCTCCATAGCGTGGTCTGTCTCTCTGTCTGTCATGTACACATGTAGGGGGTTGCTTCTTGGCGCTGAGGGGGATATCCATACCATTATCATCATCATCAGACGCGAAGCGATCAGCCAAAGCGTCCCGCCGTTGCGATCGTTCGCCAGAACGGTTTATCCTTCGCTAGCTCCAGGGCCTCTGTTGCTGTAACACCCGTGTCATGGTAGATCTGGTGGATCCAGGTGGTGGGTGGACGACCGCTGGCGCGTCTCCACTCCTGCGAAGGCCGGTCACCGTCCCTCGTCTTGGTACAGATTCGGAGGATCTGGTTTGCCAGGTGATCTGGAGGATCTGGGATGTACCGCCCCTGTATAATGTGCTAATGTGAGTTTGCAGTTTGTCAAATGTGTACAGTAAACGAATATGATAATGATTATTGATTAACTAATAACTGCTCACCTATAATAGACTCATGAAATCTGGAATTTTACTTACCCTGTCGCTGATTTTAACCCTAACTTTAGCTGGGAAAAATGTGGAAATCTAGTCAGCGTCAGTAGAAGTATTCATGTATGGGAGAAACTTTGGAACTTTGGGACTATTTAACTTTTGGATTATTGAACTGGCCCCAATGAATTTATCTACTGTTGATGTGTTAGGTGGACGTTGAGATAGTTCGTACTGGTGGTTCATCGGGTGAGGTTCGTGTCCACTACACCACATCACCTGGCACTGCTCTACCCACTCCTGACCCTAGAGCCTTGTACCAGCCGGCGGCAGGCTGGCTCAGATACACTGACGGAGGTCTGGGTAGACAGACTGTGTCTGTGACAGTAAGAGACAATGGACTGTTGGAGGGACCGCGGACGTTCTATGTTAACATCACTCGACTGGAACTCATTCTACCACGGTAGATTAGTATTAGTATTAGTAGTAGCAGTGGCAGTAATATGCCTACCTGTAGTAGCAAAATTTAAAGTTTTTTGAGCTGCAAGGTCCATAGGGTGGCGCTGATTTTGTTGTTGTTGTTGGCATGACGAGCCCATCATCAGGCGCTGTCTATACGGGGGGAGGGAGGATGGGAGATGTTCCACAGAGATGAAGAATTCCGCCAGGTTGTCACCATCCTGGAACACATCTAACACGTTGATGGAGTGTTGTTGTTGTTATCTTCTGGCGCTCGATCATGGATCATACGCGACCAGCCTCGGTGAGACCAGCATTTCTCAGGTAACTGAGTGCTACTTCGGGTTCGTTAAACAGAAAAGTAACTGAAGTATCGTTGGCGTTTTACTGCCCACTTTGGGCAGAAGAAAAGTAAATGTCTAGCTGTCTTCTTTCCATTTCCACAGTTGGAAACAGATTGCAGACAGAATCTGTCCAATGAAGGATTGGTATGAGGCTGTGGATGTGAGTCGCTCTCTGCTCATTGTTCTTTGCGCCTGTCATATATCTGAGTTTGTTATGTAACTATGTGACTCTGTGTGCCGATCTGCCTCTCTGTGTAGGACTGACAACTATTCGTACGTTGGTGGTCTACAGTTGGATCGGCCGCCCACGCTGGGTCCAGTCTCGGTGAAGTCAGTCGTCGTTCTGCCAAGCCTCTCAGCTGCCGGTCGCATCCAATTTGCAGCCATTGACAACGTCACCGGTCTGTTTGCATGGACGTTTCACAGCGGCAAATGCTAAAAGTGTTTTACGTGTAATCAATGCTCAAGTTGCTGCACAATCGGGG